>AUXO014820554.1_pt1 | contig 13606 bp, 10 predicted proteins | sample 768731 | NCBI WGS metagenome assembly AUXO01 (sample SAMN02715735, study PRJNA202380) | gut metagenome | biome: sheep rumen | host: Ovis aries | place: New Zealand: Palmerston North
CGAATAAGCGTCGTCTTGCCGGAACCGTTGATTCCGACAATCGCCGCTTTTTCTTTATCCTCTATATGGAATGTGACTCCCTTAAGGACTTGTTTACCTACATAAGTTTTATTTAAGTTTGCAATATTTAATATCATAACCTTGTTAATATATCCGAAACTGAGAATCTGCACAAGTTACATAACAGTTATGTTTACTATGTGCTAATTAATATTTAATTGTTTTAATGGAAGGATCGAAGCAGTATTACCACTTCGACCCATGATCAAAACATAAACTCCATAAATCGCCCGGCGCATCAGTATATCACTTCTGCGGAACACCCTTCATTGAAAGGGATATTTTTTTACGCTCCTTATCTACTGAAAGTACTTTTACGTTAACTATGTCACCGACCTTTACAACATCAAGCGGATGCTTTACGAACTTGTCAGCAATCTGCGAGATATGTACCAGACCATCCTGATGTACACCGATATCCACAAATGCACCGAAATCGATAACATTACGTACTGTACCTGCAAGAACCATACCCGGTGTAAGATCATCAAAATCAAGAACATCAGATCTGAGTACCGGCGCAGGTACATCCTCACGTGGATCACGTCCCGGCTTTGCAAGCTCCTTGACTATATCCTGTAATGTATACTCACCTACACTCATCTTTTTGGCAAGTTCAGGAATAGATGCCCTGACCTCTTTAAGCTTCTTCTCGATATCTCTGGTATTCCCCTCTTTAACGTCAGCTTCTGTAAATCCTAAAAGCTTAAGTAATTCTCTGGCTGCATCATAACTCTCAGGATGAACAGAAGTCATATCCAATACTTCCTTACCATCTCTGATACGCAGGAAACCTGCGCACTGCTCATATGCCTTAGGTCCAAGCTTAGGAACCTTGAGAAGATCCTTTCTCGATGTAAAAGCACCGTTCTCCTCACGATATGCAACGATGTTCTTGGCGATGGTTTTGTTTACACCGGATATATACTCAAGAAGTGAAAATGATGCGGTATTGACATCAACACCAACCTTATTAACACAATCCTCCACAACATTACCGAGCTGCTCACTGAGCTTTGTCTGGTTCATATCATGCTGATACTGACCAACTCCGATAGATTTAGGATCGATCTTTACAAGCTCTGCAAGAGGATCCTGAAGACGCCTTGCCATAGATGTGGCCGATCTCTGTCCAACATCAAAATTAGGGAACTCCTCTGTCGCAAGCTTAGATGCAGAATAAACAGAAGCACCTGCTTCATTTACGATAACATACTTGACCGGAAGCTTACTCTTCTTTATAAAATCAGCAATTATCTGCTCTGACTCACGTGATGCAGTACCATTACCAAGAGAAATGATGTCTACATGATATTTACGGATGAGACTCTCTATAACTCGCATGGACTCATCCACTTTATTCTGTGGCGCAGTCGGAAAAATAACAGTTGTATCCAGTACCTTTCCGGTAGGATCTACAACAGAAATCTTACAACCGGTACGAAATGCCGGATCCCATCCAAGTACAGTCTTGCCAGCTATAGGAGCCTGCATGAGAAGCTGTCCCAGATTCTCACCAAACACCTTGATAGCACCATCCTCTGCCTTCTCCGTGAGATCATTGCGTATCTCTGTTTCAATAGACGGTCCGATCAAACGCTTGTAGGCATCAGCTGCAGCCTCTTCAAGATAAGGTGAAGTCTCTTTATTACGACCTACACCGATATGACGATTCATAAACTTGATGATTTCCTCTTCCGGGGCTTCAATCTTGACAGTGAGAATTTTTTCACTTTCTCCACGATTTAAAGCGAGGATACGATGACCCGGAATCTTTTTGACAGGCTCTGAATACTCATAATAATTATCATAAACTGTTTTCTCCTCGGCCTGTTTTTTAGTCTTGGCAGCCGATACGATGAGACCGTCCGCATAAGTCTTCTTTCTGATCCACTCACGCATGCTGGCACTGTCGGAAAGTGTCTCAGCTATGATATCCTCTGCTCCCGCTATAGCAGCTTTGACATCAGGAACTTCCTTTTCTGTATCAACATACTTCTCTGCTTCAACAACAACAGGTGTCTGAGACTTGCCACCTACGATAAATACTGCCAACGGCTCCAGTCCCTTCTCCTTGGCAATCATAGCTCTCGTACGACGCTTAGGCTTGTATGGTCTGTAGATATCCTCAAGCTTTACAGCAGTCTCTGCCTCATCTATCTGCTTTCTGAGTTCCTCCGTAAGCTTTCCCTGTTCTTCGATAGATGCAAGGATGGTATTCTTACGATCTTCAAGATTACGAAGATACTTTAAACGTTCATCAAACGTTCTCAGCACGTCATCATGCATAGCTCCTGTTGCTTCCTTACGGTAACGGGCGATAAAAGGAATAGTGTTTCCCTCATCGATAAGCTTGATAACGGCTTCCGTCTGAGTCTTTTTGATGCCTAGTTCTCTGGTTATAATGTCAACAATATCCATAAAAATTCCTCTGGTAGCTTTTTTTAAAAATAATAAGTATTATAACATGAATAGAATCATTACAAAATAGCGATGTTAAAGCAAAAAGGAGCAATTATGAATACGAATATAACTGATATAAAACAACGTCGTTTCCAGCCTGCAATAGATGCGATAAATGACCTCTTGGAAGATGAGGACTATATGGATGAGGAAGTAATCATCATAGCTATAGACGGCCGTTCAGGAAGCGGCAAAACCAGACTTGCAGAATTACTTGCAGAAAAGTACGATGCCAATGTCTTCCACATGGATGATTTCTTCCTCCGTAATGAGCAGCGCACGGAGGAACGACTCAATGAAATCGGCGGTAATGTAGACTACGAAAGATTCCGTGAGGAAGTACTGATACCACTATGGTATGGAGACCCGGTGAACTATATACCGTATAACTGCAAAACTATGTCTCTCGATAATGACAACGCACAGATCATCAAACCGAAACGTATAAACATAGTGGAGGGCTCCTATAGTCAGCATCCTTACTTCGGAGACCCGTACCAGCTTCGTATCTTCTGCGATATAGATTCTGAAAACCAGTTGAACAATATAGCTCTGCGTATAGGTACAGATGATGCTCGTTTGGAAAAATACAGAAACGAATGGATACCTAAAGAAAATACTTACTTTGATACCAATAAAATCGAAGAAAAGTCAGATGTTCTCATATCATGGGAATAATAAAAGCAGTAACCTTTTACTGTATTCCAGATCTCAATCATCATATATAGCAGCACTATGCTCTTGTATAAAATGATGTAAATATCAGAAATATAGTCTATGATCAATGAGATACTTAGTGCGGCAGGATTTTCTACCATCCTGCCGCACTTTTCAATAATTTTTCTAATATCCAAAAACTCATCTATCCAGGCTTATCTCTGCCAATTATCAATAATTTCGGGTTATCAATAACTATAACCGATTCACTAAATATCATGCAGCAAGTCTATGCTCTATGATCTTGCCTATACGTCTGTAAAATTTTGCTCTGTGACGTTTACGCTCAAGTTCCTTTTCTATCTGATAAATGAGATATACACTCCCTATGCTGATCACATATCCCAGCAATCTCACTTCACTGTACTCACAAAGAGATGCTATAAGACCAAGCACAAGTAAAAATTCTACAACTAACTCAAAAGTTTTCATATTAACTCTCATGGCGTTTGCCTCCCCTGTTTTCAACTATATGCATTTTAACACTGTACAAGCGTTTTGTAAACAGTTGTTCCGCAAATAATTGTTCTAAAAATGAATGTTTGCAAAATTATGTTCGTTTTTATATCACAGCGCTTACAGCCATATTAATAAATTTTGCACTAAAAAGGCCTGAAGCTTACGCTCCGGGCCTTCTGCAATTGCTATATAAAATGGGGATTAAATAAACAAGAAATTATAAAAAGATAATGCCAGATACTATACAGAATTATTTCTTCATCCATCTGTCTCTCAAAACAAATGCAGAAGATTTAGGCTGACGGTCTCTTGTGAAGATACCCTTCTTGTTGCCGCCTACTCTGAATATACCTTCAGAAGTCTGGAAATCAGCGAAATTCCATACAAGCTCACCCTGAATGAAACCATAATCTTCAAATACTCTGAAATTCATCGCATAGTACTCGTTCTGATACTCCTCTGACCACATAGTTCCAGGCAGCGAATGATGTCCTGCCAGAGTGTCACAGCCAAACTCTGTCATCACAAAAGGTTTATCAACATTAAGCGCTTTCCATCTGTCCAGCTCATCTCTGAACTTTTCCTCCGCTTCGAAAAAGTCCTCTCCGCCGCTTATATACCAGCCATAATATCTGTTGAGGCAGATGAAATCCAGAAGCCTGTGACATTGGCACTTCTCCGGACTACTGTTCTTTTCCAATGCTCCTGTGAGCGGACGCTTCTGCGGATCCAATTCTTTGGCTCTCTCAAAAATCTTTGAGAAGTATTCATAGGACTGAACACTTGTAGTCTCCGGTTCATTAAAGAGGCTGAATGCTATGACGCTTGGGTGATTCTTATCACGCTTTATCATCTCTTCAACCTGAAGAAGATGATTTTTCTGAAGTGTTGGGACCGTCGGAGTTTCGAAAAAGTAGGTATACTTTCCTGTTCCTGCATCAACGTAATTGTGAGTTGAACGCATCATACCAACTGCGGGCACCTCATCGATGATGAGAAATCCCTCTTCATCAGCCATCTGATACCACTCATCTGCATAAGGATAATGACTGGTTCTGAAGCAGTTGGCTCCGTTCCACTTCATGCACTCAAAATCACGCTTTGCCACAGAATAGTTAAAGGTTCTGCCGAGAATGTTGAAATCCTCGTGCTTTCCATAGCCCTTAAGATATACCTGCTGCCCGTTTATCAGGATCTTTTCGCCCTGAACAGCTACAGTTCTGATTCCGGTTCTTTCACTGTACTCATCAAAAACAGTTCCATCCTGAGAAATAAGTCTCAGGGTGACTGTATATAGGTGCGGATCCAGCACATTCCAAAGTATCGGATCATCGATGCTAACCATTCCACCGAAATGATAACCATCGACTCGCAGAAGCTCTGCCTCAGCAGCTGCCTTGCCATGCTCGTCTGTAAATCTGACAAACGCCCTCACATCCTCGGATTTACTCTCTATATTAATATCAGAATAATCAACTGCCATGTCAATGAACACATCAGCCTGTCCGTCCTTAAGTTCATATCTCAGGCTATAGTCTGCAACAGAAATCTTCGGAAGTATCAGGAGATCGACACTTCTCTGGATGCCGGAATAATTGAAGAAATCAAAATACGGCTTGGCGGTGAGACTGCCGTCACGATTTTTCTTTACAGTTCCGCATGGAAGTGTTTCCTCGTTAAGTTCATTGTTCACCTTCAGCACAAGCTTGTTGGTGCCAACATTAACCGTATCAGTAACATCAATCACAAAAGGCAGAAAACCACCTTCGTGTTCGCCTATCTTATGTCCGTTGAGATACACCACTGCTCTGTGAGTAACACTTCCAAAACGCAGACATACCTTCCTGTCAGTTACTTCCGGCATGAGAAACTCAGTCTCATACCAGAAATCACCACAGTAATTTTTTATAGATTTATCTGTATAAAGGTCTGAAAAGCTTCCCGGAACCGGAATCATATCAAACTTTTCAAAACCATCGGCAAAGCCTGCCGCCTCGCCCTTTTTCTCTTTATCAAGAGTAAACTTCCACATACCATCAAGTGACAATCTCATACGTGTCGATGTCATCTTGGGATATAAAAGTGAACCTATCATATTATTTCTTCCTTTTCACAACTCAGGCTGCAATATGCTCCTTAACTTTGACCGGTGCATCTTCATTAAATGTTACAAATGCTACTGCAAATGCTCCAACCACAGAGATTACGATGGCAACTATGCCCCAGATACCGTAAATTGCATAGATTGCCGGAAGTGTCAAAGCATTAACAGAAATCTGTACATCTCTGGTTACGTGCATGATCGCACAAAGCGCTCCGCCGATACCATTAATTACACACATGGCTCCAAAAACTTTCTTACGGCTCAGAAGTACACCATAGATAGCCGGCTCAGTTACACCACCGATGAATGCTGAAACTGCTGCTGTTCCTGCGAGCTCTTTTAACTTTCTGTTCTTTGTACGAAGGAATACTGCAAATGTTGCTGCAGCAATACCAAAATTTGTACCTACTGTAAGTGGGATGATATAGTCATATCCGAGTACTGCAAGATTGTTCATGCAGATAGGCACAAGTCCCCAGTGTACACCGAAGATGATCATCACAGGCCAGAGAGCTGCCATTGCAAATCCTGCAAGAAGCGGCACTGTATTGAGACCGGTTTCAATCATAAGTGCAAGTCCTCTGCCCACATAATCAGTAACAGGTCCGACAACTATAAGAGTCAGAGGGAAAATGATAATGAGATCAAGGAGCGGGATAAAGATTCCGCTTACTACATCCGGAAGTATACTCTTCAGGAACTTCTCCCACTTAGCCTGTACATAAGCCGCAGCAATGATAGGGAGAACTGAACTTGTGTAGCTGATCATATTTACAGGAATTGACATAAATGTAACTGCAGTTTCTGCGGACTTGAGTGCAACCATGTTTGGATAAACCATAGCAGCCGCTATAGCCATTGTTACAAATGGCTTTGCACCAAATTTCTTTCCTGCTGTATATGCGATAAATATCGGAAGGAAATAGAAAACTCCATCTGCTGCAGAGTAAAGAATCTGATAAGTTGTTGATTCCTTGCTGAGGGCACCAATTGTTACAAAAAGAACTAAAAATCCCTTGAGAAGTCCGGCTCCCATAAAGCCTTCCATGAACGGTGTGAAAATAGCCGAAACATACTCTACGAACTTATCACCGAAGATATTTTTCTTGGCTTTTTTCTTGTTCTCTTTAACAATATCTTCGTTGGATACTTCTCGTGAAGTGCTTTCATAGACATTTTTTGATGTCTCCACACCACTCTGTGATTTCAGAGAGTTGTCATCACTCTTGTCAAGAAGCGGAAGTACCTCATTATATGCCTTCTGAACATCCTGTCCGATAACAACCTGTGTCTGTCCACCGGCTTCCAGAACCATCATTACGCCTTCGATGCCGGAAAGTGCTTCCTTGTTCACAAGTGATGTGTCCTTCAGTACAAATCTCAGTCTGGTGACACAGTGTGTCAACTGATTTACGTTTTCCTTACCGCCTACGTTTTTAAGAACCTCAACAGCGATATGCTTATAATCCTTAGCCATTGTCCTTCTCCTTATTACATTGCAATATGATGATGTTTTTCATAAAGAATCTTTATTTGATGTTGGTATTATAGCAATGTCAAGCCCCAACAGATAGAACAGGTTTGACCGATCAGCAATATATTGCTATTATGATAAAAAATTTATATTCATCATTACATCCTTGGATAATAATGTTTAAAAAATAGTTTGAGGTATATTTCCCGGAAAGGACTATATATGATTCTAACTGAAGGCTGCAGTCTGCTCGAAAATCTGGAACTGATTCCTGTCAACATCCTGGATTCTGAACAGGCTATAAACAATTTTTGCCAAAAATATGTCGTACACAAATCTCAGATTCTTTTTACCAATAGCAAGATTTCAGAAATCTTATCCATGCTAAATAACGACTCCGGTGAATTCATACTTACGGACGATGTATTCAAAATAAAATTTATATTTGCCTCCTGTGACGGCACTCCCATTGCCTATGGTCCCTACTGTACAGAGCTTCTTTCAACGGATGAAATCAAAATCCTGCTATCTCATCTGGAATTACATGATATATCTGCTGAATCTCTGGCAAGACAACGCAGTCGCTACACCGTAAAGCCACAGCAAAATGTACAGTATTATCTGAATATTCTCATCTCAAACATTACAGGAAAACCTGATATACATACTGTAAAAAAGGTGTCACTGATAAACTCTGACAAGGAAACAAAGGAAGATATCATCACTAAGGATATACACATAAAGCTTGTACGTGACCACTATGCTCAGGAAAAACGACTTATGGAAAGTATTGCAAATGCTGACTTTACAGAGGCTCTAGATGCATGGCACTTCCTTCATGGCGCCGTTTCCTACAATAATATCGGTCACACTATGGATGTATCAAGGATTTCAGCCGGTATAACCAGAACTTTACTTCGTATTGGGGCAATGGAGGCAGGACTTCCGCCCGAGATCAATGATTACATCTCCGGAAAAAGCACTCAGATCATCCATAAGTCAAGAACCATCGATGCCATCAATCTGGAGCATGAACGTCTCATAAAGGAGTACTGTGATGTAATTTCAGATTATAAGTCGAGAAAATACAGCAGTATGGTCATGAGTACAAAATATTTCATTGAGAAAGAATACGACAAGCCCATAACACTTAATGACATAGCTTACGAACTATCCTGCAGCAGCAGTCACCTTGCGCACCTTTTCAAAAAAGAAACCGGAACTACACCTATGACATACTTAAACCAGGTACGTATGAAAATCGCGGCCAAGGCTCTTTCTGAAACGCACGATTCCGTAGCGGATATCGCGGCATCTGTAGGCATTCTCGACCCAAACTATTTTGTCAAATGTTTCAAAAGGCAGTATTCCATAACACCGACCGAATTCCGAAAAAGATTCCTGTGATTATATAGAGAAATCCCCGGAAAGTGAGTACAAGCACTTCCCGGGGAAATAGAGTAAAAAGGTAAATTATCTAATCTGCTAACTTATAAATCAATCAAGTAGTCCCTGCATATACTTATCCATATCATCAGCAATCTGCTTTGATACATTAACAGCAGCAACTACTGTCTTGGCACCGGTAACAACATCTCCTGATGCAAAAACACCCGGCATGGTTGTCTCACCGTTTTCGTCTGTCTGAAGTGTTCCTTTATCATTAAGCTTCAACTCTGTATCTCTTGAAACAAGACGATCCTTAGGAACCTGTGAAATGGAGATAATCACAAAATCGCATGGAACTTCTTCAGCCTGCTCGCTGTGAACAGTATTGCTGCCATCCTCTTCTATAGTTACAGGTGCGATCATGATGGACTCATCCTTGATCTCAACCGCGGTCTTGCAATACTCGAAATGAACGCCTTCAAGCTTTGCGTACTCAACTTCCTTGACAGAAGCTGCAGGCACGTCACCCTTACAATATACTGTGACTTCCTTGGCTCCCATACGGATGGCAGTTCTGGCAACATCCATAGCGGCATTACCGGCACCGATTACACAAACCTTATCTCCTATATCGTAAACATCAGGGTTTCTGAGATAGTTGATAGCGTATGCAACATTACCAAATGTCTCACCAGGAATATGAAGTCTTCTCGGACGCCATGCACCTGTTCCGATGAATACAGACTTATATCCATCATCGAAAAGATCCTTTATGCTTGTAGATCCACCGATGCTGAAGTTAGGGCGGAACAGAATTCCAAGGTCCTTGAGCTTCTCTGCGTATCGATCAAGAACTGTTCTAGGAAGACGGAAGGCAGGGATACCATAACGCATGATACCTCCGAGCTTCTCTCTGCCCTCAAAGATAGTGATCTTATATCCACGCTGTGCGAGAAGAACTGCAATAGTGATACCTGCAGGACCACCACCAATAACTGCTACCTTCTTGCCATTATATGGCTTTTTAGTAAGCTTGATACGCTCAAAACAGGAATCAGAGATGTAATTTTCAATGGCCGAAATATGTACAGGAGCACCTTTGATACCACGTACACAATGTCCCTCACACTGTTTCTCGTGATCACATACCAACGAACAAACAATAGAAAGCGGATTGTTGTTGAACAGCATAACTGCTGCCTCCATCATCTGCTCTTCCTTAAGTAACCTGATCATCTCCGGAATGTTAGTGTTAATAGGACAACCTGTACGACAACGTGGGTTCTTACACTGAAGACAACGATTAGCCTCATCCAAAACATGTACTGCCATAAAAAATCCTCCCCTAACTCTTATGTTAGACATTTTTTTATTCTTTAAATACTGTAATCTCTTACATTCACATAGTCAATGAAAGTTAATTTATTGACATATTTTTCCTCCTTTAATACAAGGATACATACAAAATGAGAAGAATAGTCACTTAATCATTCTATCGAAAGAACATATGCGCGGCCATCCTTCTCATTATCTAAATTTGGCTATATTTACTTGTCTATTGTGCCACTACCGGTAATGCAATATATATCTTCAGTACTATCACCTGAATTTGTAAAATGGAGTTTATTACCAAAATGAAACAACTGCTTTATCTTGTTAATTACGTTCTTTTCCAATCTTTCACCCGGAACAACAAGCGGAATCCCAGGCGGATAGCAATATATATATTCTCCTGATATATATCCTGCTACGGCATCAAGTTCTATACATGAACCTACTGTTTCTACAGCCTTCTGCAATGTAGTTGTCTGTATAATTTTATCTGATAAAATCTTTTCATAAGGCACTCCGGATTTTCCCCGACTGGCAATATCATCACCGGCATTACATCCATACAACACATCCCTGCTGTCTAAACACTGTCTATGTTGCAATTTATCAGTTGCATCGGAAGGTGTATGCTTAATTGTCGGAACAATATCGACTGCATCCGGGGAATAAGTTTTATCATCTATCTCTCTGTCGATTTCCAGAAGTACCTCTCCGAGCCTTATAATCTGTTCCGGATCATCACCCGGTCCTGTCATGGCGAGAACATTTTGTGACAGACTCATCTCCGTCTCAAAGTGGAATCTGTTTCTCAGAAGTTCCATGAGACTTTCTCCGGTAAATGGTGTGTAGCGGCAATTGATCAGGATCTTGCTCTTATCAAAATCATAATAGGGACTTGTTTTTTTACTCTCAAATTGTTTATTGAGTGTACCTTTGAGACCATGATCAAAAATATTATCGTAACCGGAATCATATTTTCCCAAAGCAGCTTGACTTTTTCCGTGATTTAGAACTCTTAGATGCTTCAACTCCTTAACCCTCTCATCGAAGTCGAAAAGCATCTGTGACCAGCGTCCGAATACCTCTTCACCGTGTTTCAGAACAAGCTCCGTACATGCATCAAGTGACATCATCAGAGGATAGGAAGGAGATGAGGTTTCATATATATCTATAAATCTGTTTATATCCTGCTCTTTTACATAAGCACTTTTCATATGTAGAAATGCACTTTGGGTAAGTCCGACAAGTGTTTTGTGTGCTGACTGAACCACAAGATCCGCACCTCTATGTATGGCACTGTCCGGAAAACCGGCACTCTCCACAAGTCCAAAATGAGCACCATGGGCCTCATCCACAAAAAGCGGAACGTTATATTTATGGCATACCTCTGCTATGGATGCTACATCAGATACAACGCCTTCATACGTAGGGCTTGTAATGACTACTCCCCGGCTGCCGGGATAGGTTTCGAGAAGCCTCTCTATATCCCTCGCATCCACACTTCCGAGTATTCCGTAATCCTCATCATACATAGGATATACCCAATGGGGCAGGATATTTCTCAGTTCTAATGCATGAAAAACTGACCGATGACAATTTCTTGCCACGATCAGTTCCCCGTTCAAAGGGCATATAGCACTGACACCTGCGAGATTTCCGCAGGTGCTTCCATTAACCAGATACCAGGTTCTGTCTGCACCGAACACATGAGCTGCCCTTTCCATGGCATCCCTGAGGATACCCTCCGGATGGTGCAGATCGTCTGTGCCGTCTACTTCAGTATAATCATACCCGGTAGATACTCCCGGCAATGACATTTGCCTCTTGTGCCCCGGCATATGCAGTGGGTATATGCCCTTTTCATTATATAGTTTTAATGTCTCAAACAAGTTATGCTTCTGTGTCATCTTCCTGTTCCTGCGCCATTTCAGCCTCGGCAACCTTCATCATGATAGCGCATTCCATACGCTTACGGAACAGTTTGCATCCATACTCATAAACACCCTTGATATCGCCTGTAGAATGTAATGAGTTTGCTGAACAGCCGCCTGCACAGTACATCCTTGCCCAGCACTTCATACATTCAGGACGAGAATATACATTGCACTCCTTAAATTCACTTACGAGATCCTGACGATTAACGCCGTCAAAGACATTACCAAGTCTGTACTCAGGATCGTTAACAAACTGATGGCAAGGATATAAATCTCCCCAGGCAGTAACTGCCATATACTCTGTTCCTGAACCACAGCCTGAAACTCTCTTATAAACACATGGACCATGCTCAAGGTCGATCATGTAGTGATAGAAGGTTATAGGCTTGCCTTCCTTCTCACGGCGGATCATATCCTTGGCAAGAATCTCATACTGCTCATAGAGCTTTGGGAGATCTTCTTCTGTAAGTGCACTTGGACTCTCCGGATCTGTGACAACAGGCTCCATGGAAAGCTCTGTGAATCCGAGATCATCCGCCATATGGAAGATATCATTGGTGAAGTCAGTATTGAAGTGAGAGAATGTTCCTCTCATGTAGTATGCCTTATCACCTCTTGCCTTAACAAACTTCTGGAAGTTAGGAACGATGCGGTCATATGATCCCTGACCTGCCTTGTTCACACGGAATCTGTCATTGACTTCCTTACGACCGTCAAGTGAAAGAACAACATTGTAGCACTCCTTGTTCGCCCACTCGATAACCTCGTCGGTAACATTGACACCATTCGTTGTAAGTGTGAAACGGAAGTTCTTGTTGTGCTGCTTCTCTATAGATCTTGCATACTCTACTGTCTTTTTACATACATCAAAATTTACAAGAGGCTCACCACCGAAGAAATCTACCTCGAGATTCTTACGGTTGCCGGAATTTTCAACAAGGAAATCAATGGCCCTCTTGGCTGTTTCAAATGTCATGAGACCTTCGCTGCCCTTGAACTTGCCCTGTGATGCAAAGCAATAGCTGCAATTCAGATTACATGTATGCGCAACGAGAAGGCAAAGTGCCTTTACAACCGTTGTCTGCTTTTTCAAATAACCGGCAGCCTTTTGATATATATCTTCAGTAAAAAGCTTACCTTGATCTTTTAACTCCCGGATATCTGAAAAAGTATCATCGATATCCTGCTGTGATACTTCACTGTGCATCTCAGAAAGGATCTTGCGTGCATCTTCCTCTGATTTTCCTTCGTCAAGAAGCTTTATTGCATCATATGCCAGATCATCCGGAACATGAACACTTGCACTATATACATCGAGCACAATGTTGTAACCGTTTAATTTATACTGATGAATCATTTATCTCTATCTCCTGTCTAAACAATCCCTACATCATAAGGGACGAAACGATATGTACATTATAAATCTACACTCTTATAACTAAAACTCTATGTTCTGACTGAATCAGGATTGTCCTTCAGCCCTGACCCGGAACTAAATGCCGGATTGAGCATGATACCCCTGACTAAAAAATCAAAGCAAAACAAAGCCGGGGCTCGACGCCCCGGCCAACAAACCTCGTATTAAGCGTTCTTGTTCTCGCACTGCTGGTTTGCAATACCACAGCTTGTCTTGCAAGCTGACTGGCAAGATGTCTGGCACTCGCCGCATCCGCC
>AUXO013812232.1_pt1 | contig 13605 bp, 17 predicted proteins | sample 768731 | NCBI WGS metagenome assembly AUXO01 (sample SAMN02715735, study PRJNA202380) | gut metagenome | biome: sheep rumen | host: Ovis aries | place: New Zealand: Palmerston North
AGAAGAACTAGAGTTTGAAAAAGCAACAAATAAAGAACTAATAAGTACAGGAGCAGATTTAGAAAACAAATTATATGAAGAACAAGATAAGAATAAAAGACTAAATAAAAGAATAGAAGATTTAAACATAATAAATGAAGAACACCAAATATTAAATGGAATGATAAGAAAAGAATTACAACAAAAAGAAAACATAATAAAAGAAGTAAGAGAATATATAGAAAAATATACTGACAATACTAATTTTTTAGAAGTGCCTTCAAAAGAACTTTTAGAAATATTAGATAGAGGAAGTGATAAAGAGTGAAAGAGCATATTATAAAATGTTATAAAAATCAAAAGTTAATCTTAACTTTAGAATGTTGTATTAGAGAAGATGTTTTTATAGAACAATTAGAAAACGGCGTTATATATTACGATACAAGCTTAAATGGTGGAAATTTTGAAATTATCAACTTACGTAACTTTGATAGGGTAGTAATAGAAAATGAGCAATATTATACACAATTATCAGGAAGTGATAAAGAGTGAAAAAGTTTATATTAGGTTATTTAATTATATTATTAATATTTGGTTTATTTATAATTGTTGCTAGTGAACGTATTGAAAAGATAAATAATGGAGAAATAACAGTTATTAGTGAATCATACAAAGATTAAGGAATACGCTTGCTACAAAGAAGATCAATTTATCTGTATAGGTACTTTGAAAGAAATAGCAATCTTTCTTAATATTACCTATGAATCATTAAGAACTTATAAAAGTAAAAATAAATATTATATATTTGTAGAGGTGTAAAAAATGGATAAAATATGGGTAGTTGTATATAATAAGGATAAAAACTTTTCATACGTTAAATATTTTGATACTGAATTTGAAAAAGATAAATATAAAAGAAAAATTAAATATGTACCATCATTAATATTAATTGAGGATTCAACTGATATTAATTGGAATTATAGTTGAAAGTAGGTGATGAGAATGTGATTATATTATATGTGTTATTATTACTACTTAATATGGGTGTAATAATACTTCAACGAATTAAAATATCTCAACTAGAAGAAGCGAATTTTGAAAAAACAAAAGAAATAATAAAATTATTAAGGAAAGAGGATTAAAAAATATGTTAAATAATGTAACTTTAGTTGGACGCTTAACAGCTGATCCAGAATTAAAAGAAGTAGGAGAAAACAAAGTATGTAACTTTTCAGTAGCTGTACAAAGAAGTTATAAAAATGCTGATGGTGAATATGACGCAGATTTCATTAATTGTAGTGTATGGAATCAAATAGCTGAAAACTTATGTGAATATTGTCATAAGGGGGATATTGTAGGAATTAAAGGAAGTTTAATGCAATCTAATTATGAAAAAGATGGTGTTAAACATTATAAATTAGAAGTTAAGGTTGAAAAGGTAACATTCTTATCAAGCAAGAAAGAGGTGACTGAATAATGGAAGAAAATTCTTTAATTGTATCTGATTTTAATAAATTAGAGAAAGCTGAATCTTCAACTAAAATGAGTATATATACAACTATTGATCCAACTGATGTTAAAACTTTATACAACCTAGATAATTCAAGTTGTGATTATAAATTAGTTGATTGTAAAGGTCAATCAATGCGAATAGTTAATGTTCTTATAAAGAACTTTGATAAATATAAAGATGAAAATGGTGAAGAATTAGAAACACCAGAAAATAAAAAGATAACTATACTTATTGATGATCAAGGTAAAACGTATGTAACAGCAAGTAAAATATTTGCTATTCAAATGTTACGTTTTATAGGACGTTTTGGTAATGAAGCTATAACTAATGGATTAGATATTAAAATTGTAGAAAAAGAAATAAAGGGAAGTAAAAATAAAGGTTTAGGTTTTGAACTAATATAAGAGGTGATAATATGAGAAGAAGTGAACGTGTTTATTATGACTTAACAGAATCGGTTGAATATATTGACTTGTTAGATATGCGTTTTTTCTTCTCTTCTTCTTTTAATAAAGAAAGATTTTTATCTGGTTATGAAGAATTTATTAAAAATGAAGAAGATAAGATTATCGCCAAGTATGGAATTTTAATTTCTATACGTGGTTATTTATTAATGGCTTATTATATTAAAATAGAAAAAAGAGGATTCTATATAAAAAGACACTCTACATTAACAGATAATTATGATATTATTATAGATAGAAATAATATAACTTTTACAGAATTGGTGGTGTAGATTATGGCTTCTTATATAAGATGGAAAAAAGGTGATTATATACGTCTTGGTCAAGCTGTTTCACGTTTTAATAAAATGCTTGGTGAACTTGATGATGTAGCAAATGATGTTTTACCAAAAGGGCGTGAATATAAAGAGTTAAAAGACACAATTACAACACGTGCTGAATTAAACAGAATAATAAAATCTTTAGGATCAGCAACTAAAGAAAATTTGCGTGACGTACATACATTTTCTTCTGGTGAAGAAATAACAAGATGGGAATTTAATGAACTTAACAAAGCCAAAAGACGTGCTATAAGACACTTAAAAGGTGAACGATCTACTATTTTAGGTGAACGTCCGTCAATTGGTATGGGGGACGAACGTTTATCTGAAATTCAAGCAATTGAAGAAAGTTTTGAAAAACTTGATAAAAAGACTGGTAAAGGACTTGATACATTAAAAGAAAGAATTTTTACAATAGGTAGAAGCGATTACGGAATGTATAAAGATAAAATATTTATGGAAAACTTTTATACAGCTTTAGAGGGTTTACAAAACTTTGAACATTATGAAGATTTAAAAAAGGAATTAGGAAAAATAAAAAATCCACATAAATTTTATGAATATGTAAAGCAATCACCAACATTAATGGATATATTCTTATATTATAAAGGAATAGATACAAATATTTATGGTGCGTTTTCTTCTAATGAAGAAGCTTTTGATTCAGCACTTTTCTATCATTTAGGTATTGATATTAACATATAATGAAAAGATTTACAGCTGATTTTGAAACGGCTACGTGGTTAAAAGATGAAAGTTTTGTGTGGGCGTGGGCGTTATGCGAAATTGGTAATGTTGAAAAAATTGAAATTGGTAACACAATAGATGGATTTTTTGAACGTATTAAAAAAGAGAAAAATCCTTACATATATTTTCATAACTTAAAATTTGATGGTGAATTTATTTTATATTACTTAATGACACATGGTTATGAATATGTAGAACAGCAAGAAAAAAGAACAAATACTTTTTCAACATTAATATCTGATATGGGTTTATTTTATCAAATAGAAGTTTATTTTGAAGTTGGTAAAAAAGTTAAGAAAGTTACATTTATCGACAGTTTAAAAATAATTAATCAGACAGTTGAATCAATGCCAAAGACTTTTAAAATACCAGAAAATAAACTTGAAATTGATTATAATAAGCCACGTGAAATTGGTCATGAACTAACAATTGACGAAATCGCTTACATTAAAAATGATGTTGTTATAGTTGCTAAAGCTTTAGAATACTTATTTAATATGGGTTTAACTCGAATGACAGCTGGATCAAATGCTTTAGGTGAATATAAGAAAATCATTACAATGAATAATTTTAAAGGTTTATATAGACATTTAAATTATGAAGTTGATCGTGATATAAGACGTGCTTATAGAGGTGGTTTTACTTACCTTAATCCAATTTATAAAGGTATAACAACTAGTGAGGGTGAAGTATTAGATGTAAATAGCTTATATCCAAGCGTTATGTATAAAGAAATATTACCTTTTGGTGATCCTTTCTTTTATGTAGGTGAATATAAAGAGGATAAAGTATATCCCTTATATATCCAACGCTTAACATGTAGTTTTAAAATTAAAAAAGGAAAAATTCCAACAATACAGATAAAACACTCACGTTTTGTAGATAACGAATACTTAACGGATTCTGGCAACGAGCCGGTAGCACTTACATTAACATCAATTGATTTAAAGTTATTTTTAGAACAATATGATGTTTGGGATTTACGTTATGAATCTGGTTGGAAGTTTAAGGGAATGCGTGGACTTTTTACTGATTACATAGATAAATGGATTAAAGTAAAGAATGAATCAACAATATCTGGTAATAAAGGAATGCGACAAGTTGCAAAAATCATGCTTAATAGTCTTTATGGAAAATTCGCAACTTCACTTGATGTACAGGGTAAAATACCATATTTAGAAGATGATATTGTTAAATATAAGCTTGGTGAAAAAGAGAAAAAAGATGGTGTTTATTTACCAATGGGTGCTTTTATTACAGCTTATGCAAGAGATAAAACAATACGTACAAGCCAAGCTATTAAAGATTATTCAACTAAAAAATATGGTGTTGATATGTATTGTTATTCTGATACAGATTCGGTACATACATTATTACCAATAGAAGAATTAAAACAATTTTGTGATATAGATGATGTTAAGCTTGGTGCTTGGAAACATGAATCACATTTTACACGTGCAAAATTTATAAGGCAAAAAACTTACCTTGAAGAAATAGAAGGTGAAATAAAAATTACATGTGCTGGACTACCTCAAAAATGTTATGATCAAGTTTCATGGGATAATTTTAAAGAAGGATTAAAAGTTGATGGAAAACTTGCCTTTAAACATGTTAAAGGTGGCGTAAATTTAGTGGAAACAGAGTTTACAATCAAAGAGGATAAAGGATTAATCTCCTCTATTAAAAAGTTTTAGATTATGTTATAATTAACTTGAAAGTAGAGGGGATTATTTATGCAAGAAATTACAAATGTTGTTATGAATAATGGTTTAGGTTTTGCTTCTTTTGTAGCGTTATTATGGTTTATAAGTAAATATATGGATAATATGAAATCAACAATTGAAGAAATAGCAAAAACACTATCATCTATTCAAACAAATTTAACATCACTTCAAAATAGAATTGATGATATAGAGAATAAATTAAATTAATGAAAGAGGTATAAGATATGGTTAAATATAAAGTAGAAAGATCTTCTTTTCCAGAAGATAATAAAACACATTTAGTTGTTAGATATTCATACTCATCACATGGCACTGGAAGTGGTCGTGTATTTAAAGGTACATACAAAGAATGTATAGAATATAAAAGGAAGTTGGAAAATGAAAAACATTGACAAAGAAAAATTTTGGAAATGCGTAAATTCCAAATGGTGGGAAGCAACTCGCAAAACTTGTCCGTATTGTGGTCATGTTGTTGGGTTTTTTAAAAAGAATGTTAAATATGTTGAATGTCACTATTGTGGTAATATTGTCTTTAAAAATAAAAAGACTGAATTTGATTTTAAAGTAAAAAGACGATTGACTGGAGAGTGGTAATATGCTTGCTAATGAACAAAAGATTGCAAGTGATGGTTATGAAGTGTGTTTATTTCCGTGCGAATGTATGAAATTAAACACTAATCGTCCGGAACATGATGTTTACGCACTTGATTTTTTACCAGTTACATCAACTGGTGTACCAACAACACACATGCCAGTTTATGCACCTTTTACCGGTACAATTGTTTATACTGGTAATGATCATAACTGTATTCTACAAAGTAATAATAAAGTACATACACCAAGTGGTTTAAAATATGTTAGAGTTTTAGTTGCACATAGTGATTCAGCACCACCAAGTGTATCAACAGAGTTTAGACAAGGATTTCACTATTATACAACTGGTAATTATGGCTATAGTTTTGGAGAACATTTACACATGGAATATGCTCTTGTCGATAGCAAATCTGAACAATATTGGAATAATGGTGGATTTGGTTTATATAAAGGCACTCATATGTGGGACTGTTTGTATGTAGATGATACATATATTGCAACTGGAGGAAGTTATAATTGGTTACTTTATGGAGAAACACCACCAACTCCAACTGGAGAAAGTAAAAAGAAAAAATTTCCATGGGTATTATATGCTCGTAAACTACGTGATAGATAATTGAAAAAACGTGTATTTTATGATATAATAAAAGGAGATGAAAGCTATGAATTTAACTGAAATTACAGATAAAATTCAAGAAAAACTTGGTAAAGAAGAATCTGGAAAAATTGCTGATGATATAGCAAATATTTTAATATTTGAAGAAAGCAATAATAAAACAATTGCACAAAAAGACACAACAATCGCAAAATTAAATAAAGATAAAGAAATGTTAATTGAAGCAAACGGAAATTTACTTTTACATGTACCTCAAGGTCGTGAAGAAGTAAATGAAGAAAAAGAAGAAGTAAAACAACCTTTTGATTTTCGTACTATATTTGATGAAAAAGGTAAATTTAAAAGGTAGGTGAATAACTATGCCATGTGGAACTAAAAAAGGTGGAAAAAGAAGATAATCCAGAAAGTATTGTTTCTGGATATAGGGGATCAATTAACTTCACTCACCTCTTTGATCCCGTATATCTGGAAACAATCCAGAAGAAAGGAAATGATTTTTTGTGATTACAGACGGATTACAAACAGCTTTGAATGAGATTAGAGAAACTCTTATTCAAGACAACAGTCTATATCAAGAACAAATTCCAGTTGTAAATCATTATACTTCATCACAAGTTTACGGACAAAGCTTACTTGCATTACCAAGTGATTTAAGAAACAAATTTATTCAATCACTTGTTAATAGAATAGCTTATACTAAATTTGTTATGGATTATTTTGAAAATCCTTTACAAGAATTAGCAGGTGATGATTTACCTTTAGGTGCAATTGGTCAAGAAATTTATGTAAATCCTGCACGTGGAAGAGTTTACAATATAGACGACTTCGCTGGATTACTAGCAAAATATGAATCAGATGTTAAAGCCGAATACTCTGAAATTAATTTTGATGTACAATATCCAGTAACAATAATAAGAAAGGAATTAGAAAAAGCTTTTGTTTCATGGGGAGATTTTGAAAGTTTCTTAATGGGAATTTCAACTTCACTTTATAATGGTGCTTATATTGATGATTATAAATACACTAAAAAGTTAATATCTAACGCATACAGAAACAATGCTGTACAAATGGAAACATTTAGTTTCGCTAATGCGGGAGCACCAACAGAGGCTGAATTAAAGAAATTTGTAAAGAAATTAAGAGAAACATTCTTAAATTTCAAATCACCATCTACAAGATACAACGCATGGTCTAAAGTTGGTGGATATGGACGTTCAATCGTTTCATGGTCTAAACCAGAAGATGTTGTTGTATTTATATCAAACAAATTAGCTTCAGAACTTGACGTTGATGTTTTAGCTTCAGCATTCAATATGGATAAAGCTGAATTAATGGGTAAAGTTTACTATGTTGATAACTTTGATATTATTGATGATGATGGCGTTACTCAATTCGATGGATCTAACATTTACGCTTTAATCTGTGACAAGAGATGGTTTAAAATTAGAACTAAAGACATGTTCATGGACGAATTCTACAATGCTAATAACAGAAGCTGGCAACAATACCTTAATGTTATTAAAGCATTTAACTATTCATTATTTGCAAATGCTTATATGTTAGTTGGTGCTATTCCAACAGTTAATATTACAAGTGCTTCATTTAATGAAACTGCACCAGAAGTTACAGCTGGTAAAAAAATAACATTAAGTTTAGCTACTGTACCATTTAATGCAACTGATACTGTTACATTTACATCAGGAACAGTTGGAAAAGCAACAGTTGAAAAGATTGATGATAGACATGTTGAAGTTACTGGTGTTGCAGCTGGATCAAGTACAATAACAGCAAAAGTTGGAGATACATCAATTGCTACTGTTTCAGTTACTGTAAACGCTGCAAGCTAATAAATCCTTTTAGGGAAAGGGGTAATTCCCTTTTCCTTATTTTATTATGAAAGAGAGGTATTAATATGGTAGTAACACCAGATTCACGTATTATATTATTAAAATCACCTCTTAAATTAGATAATTATAATCAAATTACATTTAATAATTCTGGAGATCAATTTAATTATTTTTATAATTTACCAAAAATTGAAGAATGGAATTATTCATATAATAGAAAAGATGGTGTAATTAGAGTTTCAACAGATGGTACACTAGATTATGAAGATTTACTACATTACAATTATTGTATGTATCAGAATACTCATTATGACATGAAATGGTTTTATGCTTTTATAACAGGTGTTAAATATGTTAATGATGGAATGACTGAAGTTTCAATTGAAACAGATGTTTTTCAAACATGGCAATTTGATATTATTTATAAACAATCATTTATTGAGCGTTTACATGTAATTGATGATACTATTGGTTTACATACTGTACCTGAAAAATTAGAACATGGACCTTATATGATTCAAACAGCTGGAATGATTGAAACAGCTCTTGATTCAACATATATTGTTCTTGATACAACCTTTATACCAGATGGAATGCCTGGAAATCCTGGTCATACTTTCGGTGGTGTTTATGGTGGTTGTTATAGATTGGTTTTCAATTCTGGTGCTGATGTAACAAAATGGATAAAGGCATGTGATCAATTAGCAAAAGCTGATTCAATTCAATCCATATTTTTAGCACCACAAGGAATATTTGGTCAAATAACATGGTCTGATGGAACACCAACCGGAACTGATGTTGGATCAATTCATGTTGGTACAGTTTCTGCTACTTATGGAAGTGTTAGAATGCGTAATGATATTTCACTTGGTTTACCATCAACAATAAGTGGATATACACCTAAGAATAATAAATTATTTACATATCCATATTGCTGTTTATCAATTACTAATAATGCCGGTCAAAATGCTGAATATCACTTTGAAGATTTTCTTAATAATACTGCTAATTTTTATCTTGATGGTGTTGTTTGCCCTGGTTGTAGTATTAAATTATATCCAACAAATTATAAACACTTTTCAGCAACTGAAGCAATTAAAAGTGGATATGATTTTGGTTTAACAGCTGGAAAATATCCAATGTGTAGTTGGCAAAGTGATCCTTATACTAACTGGCTAACACAACAAGCTGTAAACAATAGAATGCAAATAGCTGGTGCAACTATGAATATTATTGGTGGACTTGCTACTGGTGGTGAGGCTTCAATAAGTGGTGCGGCTTCAATTGGATCAATTATTAATGAATATTACACACATGCATTAATGCCAGCACAATCACACGGAACTAATTCTGGTGATATTAATTTCGCTGACAAAGCTTTTTATACTTATTATAAGTTTACTATTAAGCAAGAATATGCAAAAATTATTGATGATTATTTTACAATGTATGGTTATCAAGTTAATATTCTAGGAATACCAAGTATTCATACAAGAAGTAATTGGAATTTTATAAAATGTATTGATGTAAATTTAGAAGGTGATATACCAGAAGCTGACATGGATAAAATAAGAAGTTTATTTAATAATGGTTGTACGTTCTGGCACACAACTTCACAATTCTTAAATTATTCAGCTACTAATTCAATTCTTTAGAGGTAATTATCATGTTTAAATATGAAATAATTTTAATACGTAAAAAAGATTGTATATTAATAAAACATGCAAGTTTTATAAAAGTTCTTTTTTATAAAATTTATGCAAAATTAAAAAATTATGATATTAATATTAATAAAAAATATTATAGAAAGGAGTTTAAATAATGAAAAGAAATAAAACTTCTAACTATAAATTTAATGATTCACGTGTTTTAAACGATTCAACATACGTGGATTATCAAAATAGATTTAGAAGAATCGCATTATCAATGTTTGAATGGGTAAATTTACCAAAGACTATGAATGCAAGATATTTAGAACAATCTTTATTCTTCTTTGGTCAAGCTTCACTTTTACGTGATAAAAAATATGGATTCATTAATACCAAATGTGCTGGTAATGGTTATGTTAATATTTATGGCTTACCAAGTAAATTTAATTGCTTTAGTTATGATTATTCAACTAATCGTGACTTGTATGTTGGTCTTAATCCAATTAATCCAGATGAACAACAAGATAAAGAATGTATTTTAGTTATGAATAACTGGGATAGAACACCAACAGCTGGATCAATGGACTTATTCGCATATAGGTTATATTTAGCACAACGTACATGTGATGTTAATGTATCAGCACAACGTTTCCCTATAATGGTTATAGGTGATGAAAAACAAAGATTAACACTAGAAAATCTTTATTCTCAATACGATGGAAATCAACCTTTTATATTTGGTAATAAAAATGCTTTAAATGGTGAAGAATTAAGAAGCATTAATACTGGTGCACCTTATGTAGTTGATAAATTAACTGAATATAAAAAAGAAATTTGGAATGAAGCACTTACCTTTTTAGGCATTAATAATATGTCAATTAATAAAAAAGAAAGATTAACAGAAAATGAATCAAGTGAAAATAATGAACTTGTTAATCTTAACTTACAATCAATGCTTGCACCAAGACTTGAAGCGTGTAGGCAATTTAATGAATTATTCGGTCTTACCGGTACTGATAAAGAAATATCTGTACGTGTTAGATCCGATTTAGAGAATATAATTAAGAAAGAACAATCAATTGTTAGTGATTATATGGATAATGGTCAAATAGATAATGAAGAAAACATTGATAAAATTAAAGAAAATGAGGTGATAAATAATGAGTAAATACACTATGGAATTACGAGAATTATTTACTACTTCAAAATATATTAATCCAATGTTTACACGTGCTGAAGTTGAAGCTTTCTTTACTGATTATGAATTAAGTGATTATTTAACAACTGAACAAATAGCTGTAATAACTGAAGCTGGTATATGGTCAAAAGAAAAACTAGCTAGAAAAATAGTTGATCATTACTTTATGCGTGAAATCGGTCAAGAAACTATTGGCTTATTTAAACATTATGCTAAAGTAGAAATGCAGGAATTAATGGAAGAATATTTACCTTTAATTTACAGTGCTTCTATTGAATATGATCCTTTAATTAATGTTGACTATACCGAAACGTTTGAGAGAACAGCAAATGTTGAAAATGGTGGAAATGCCAATTCATCTGGTTTAGGTGTTGCTTCAGATACACCACAAGGTCAAATATCAAAAGCTTCAATACTTGCTGGTAATTATGCAACTTCAACAAGTGCTTCAGAAAATGAAACAGAATCATCTTCAACTTCTGATTCAACTGAAGAATACACTAAAAACATTCGTGGAAATTCTGGTGTTTCAGCAACAGCACAAAAAATGATTGAACAATATCGTAATAATATAAGAGCAATTGATCGTGAGATAATACAAAAATTAGAGCCTCTATTTATGGGGTTATATTAGGAGGTAAAAATTATGAATGAAGAAATTGATGTTACTGTTAAAGGTTTAACACCTTTTAAAAAATTTTGCATGACAATTGGTGAATTACCATCTTCATATCTTGAAACAATGAGCTATTATGAAATGCTTATGTGGTTTACAAAATATTTAACGGATACTGTAATACCAACAGTTAATAATAATGCCGAAGCTGTTCGTGAAGTACAAAATATTGTAATGCAATTACAAGATTATATTAATCATTATTTTGATAATTTAGATGTACAAGAAGAAATAAATGAAAAATTGAATGCAATGGTTTTATCTGGTGAACTTGCTAATATCATTAATCAAGATATATTTAGTGATATTCAAAATAAAATATTACAAAATACTGTTGATATACACGCAAATAGTGAAGAACTTGAAAATGCTGTTAAATACAATGAAGCTGATAGTGTTACAATGACTATGTTAAATCAAGAAGTTAGAGAAGCTCTAACTGGTGGATCAACAGCTATCGTTGGTGAAAATACTGTTGGAATGGAAAACATTAAAGATAAGGCAATTACAGTATATAAATTAGATGATTACTTACAATCAACTAAATCAATATCTTATGGTGATCCAAAAGAACTTGGTGAAAGATACGCTGGTTTTATATCAGATGATAATGGTTATATTTCAGTTCAAACTGGAAATGAAAGCTATGCTCATTTTGAGTTATCAGTTACAAAAGATAAAATTTATGCTTTTACTGGAATTAATACATTTAATGCTTATGGCTTAATTATTGCTGATCAAACTGGACAAATAATTTATAAATCCGGTCAAACTGTATCAAATGAAGTTAATCCAGTATCACTTATTTTTAGAGTTAATGACGATAATTTAATGGCTTACATATCAATTTATAAACCTTTATTTGACGGTTCTAACTTTGTTCAATACTTTGCTAGATATAATACACCATTACTTCGTGAAATTGAAATATTTACAAATAACTATGTAAAAATTACACCACGATTATTAAGCACACATGAAAACATGTATTTGTCATGGGCTCCAGATGCTTATGGTTTACCTAAACCTTATAGCTATAACAATTCTACTTTTAAAGTATATGAAATTGTTAAAGGTAAAAAATATCATATTCATGCTTGGGATTGGTCAAATGCTGTTGGAATCTATATCCTAGGATTAGATAACAATATAATTTATCAATCAACAAATCAAGGTGTCGGTGGTGAATATGTAGAAAGAAACTATACTTTTACAGCTCAAGAAGATGGTTACGCATGCCTACTTGAAAGATATCAATATGTCGGTGAAATAGAAATCATTGAAGATTTAATCGGTGAAAATACACCATCTGAATATGTTGAAAGACTTGGTTTCAATAAGTGGTATGCTTTAGGTGATTCACTTACTGAAGTTAATTTTAGGGCTAGTAAAAACTATGTTGGTTATATTCAAGATGAACTTGGGATTACAACAGTAAACCTTGGTCATTCTTCAGCTGGTTATATGCATACAGCAAATAATCATAACTTTAGAACTGAAATTGATGAAATAGTTGGTTATGATTATAACTCTGATATAATAACTGTTATGGGTAGTATAAACGACTTTCAACATGTTGCTTCTAGTTTAGGTCAACTTGGTGATACAGGAACTGATACATTATATGGTTGTATGTACACATTCTGTAATGACTTATTTACTAAATATATAGGGGCTAGAATTGGAATTATTTGTCCACCACCTAATAATATTTATCATAGTAATTATGCAACTTATACAGCTTATAATACAGCTATAAAAGAAACAGCAAAATTATTCTCAATTCCAGTTTTAGATTTATCGGAAAAATCAAATTTAAAACCATGGATTCAAGCTTTTCAAACTGAATTCTTTACAGCTGATGGTACTGGTAATACTGGACAAAGTGATCAAACTCACCCAAATTCAAAAGGTCATTGGTTATTACATAATGAAATTAAACAATTCTTAAAAACTTTATAGTATAATTAACAATCCCCTCGTGTAGTGCTATTATAGGCACTGTATGACGCGTTTTGTCATACTGCACATATCTTATACTACTTGATAGGTTTTGAGGTTATATGAGGTGTTATTTGAGGTTTTAAGGGTATTGCCTTTCTCTATCTTGATTGGCGTTGGTTGGCGTTGGTTGGCGTTGGTTCGCCTCGGCTTGCCACGTGTTGCCTTGGATTGCCTTGGATTGCCTTGGATTGCCTCGTTTAGCCTCGGCTTATCACAACTCCCCCGGGTGTGTCATTTGGGGGAGTTTTTTCGTTGTGTGAGGGAAATTTAGTTT
>AUXO017366084.1_pt1 | contig 13604 bp, 12 predicted proteins | sample 768731 | NCBI WGS metagenome assembly AUXO01 (sample SAMN02715735, study PRJNA202380) | gut metagenome | biome: sheep rumen | host: Ovis aries | place: New Zealand: Palmerston North
GATTCATCTCCTGATGAAGAAAACGAGAAGAAAGGGGCTCCGCCTTTCCCGTGGTGGCTGTTCATTGTATTTGCAGCAGCTGTTGCAGTCGCTGCGCGGATACTGATTACCTCACCGGCTTTCCGATGCAGGAACGCAAAATCACAAGAGCAGATATTTGAGATCTGGGCTGAAGAACTTTTCAGGCTGCTCAGGGCGGAAGGGTTTGAAAGAAGAAACGGAGAGACACTGACTGCCTTTGCAAGAAGGACAGACGCCGGCGGACATTTCAGCGAAAGCGTGTACCCGGCCGGTGTATGCATAAGTACAATGCGGTATTCAAAAAGAATACCCACAGAATCCGAATCAGAACTTGTGAGGGATACCTCATTGATGATTCATGGTGAAATGTCCAGGAAAGGAAAACTGCGCTATTATGTCCATCGACTGGTTTTCTTCGGAAGGAAAAGGGGACATAACTTGTTCAACGGAAGCGTTGCTGGAAAATAAATCCGGTTTGCCTGTCCGGGGATGTCCTGAAAAAACTTGTCAAACAGATCAATCAAACGTATAATTTATCTGGTTGTCTTACATTTCAACAAACAGAAAGGCGGCAGGAAGCGATGACGATCCACGAAAACTTTGAAAAATGGCTGAGGGATTTTGCAGATGACGAACCGCTGGTTCAGGAACTGGAATCAATCAGGAATGATGAAAAGGAAATTGAGGACCGGTTTTATACAGAACTCAGCTTTGGAACCGCCGGCATGCGGGGAGTGCTTGGAGCTGGTACTAACCGTATGAATAAATACAATGTCCGTCGCGCAACAAAAGGCCTTGCGGGATATCTGATGGAGAATCCAGAGGAAGCAAAACGCGGCGTTGTAATTGCGTATGACAGCAGAAGATACAGTGCCGAATTTGCAAGGGACACAGCCCTGGTGCTCTGCCAGGAAGGGGTTCCTGCATATCTGTTCGATGCGCTTCGGCCTGTTCCTGTGCTGAGCTTTGCCGTCCGTCACCTGCATGCAAAGGCCGGAATTGTTATTACAGCCAGCCATAATCCTCCTCAATACAATGGATACAAGGTATACGGGGAAGATGGCGCACAGGTGGGCCCTGATATTGCAGAAGGAATTACCAGGATTATTCGTTCAACAAACTATACGGACTGCAGACTGATGGATGAGCAGGAAGCGCTGAGGAGAGGTTTGCTGAAAATTATCGGCAACAAAGAAGTGGATGATGATTATATTGCACGGATCAAAACCCTCAGCATCAACCCTGAGCTGCTGGCAAGGGAAGGCAACAAACTGAACATTGTATACACGCCGCTTCATGGCAGCGGTAATGTTCCTGTTCGGAGAGTACTCAAAGAAATCGGGCTTACAAATGTTTCAGTCGTAAAGGAACAGGAGATGCCTGATCCGAATTTCAGCACGATTAAAGTTCCGAATCCTGAAGATCCGGGCGCGTATGATCTTGCATTCAAGCTTGCTGAAAAAGCAGGAGCAAATGTTATTTTCGCGACAGATCCGGACTGCGACAGGCTCGGGGTTGCAGTGAAGGACGGCGAGGGAGAATGGCACCTTCTGAGCGGGAACCAGATTGGCTGCGTAATGCTGCACTATATCCTCTCAAGTCTGCAGAAAGCCGGAAAGCTTCCGTCGGACGGAGCTGCAGTGAAAAGCATTGTTTCCACAAGCCTTGCAAACAGGATCTGCGAGCACTTCGGTGTTTCCATTTTTGAAACGCTGACAGGATTTAAATATATCGGAGAAAAAATACAGCAATTCATGGATAACGGAGATCATACTTTCCTGTTTGGCTTTGAGGAGAGCTATGGATTCCTGTCCAGCACGTTTGTACGGGATAAGGACGGAGTCAACGCCAGCCTGCTGATCAGTGAGGTGGCCTGCGCATGTATGGCAGAAGGAATTACCCTTTACGACCGCCTGCAGCAGATCTTCAGTGAATATGGATACTATATTGAGAAGGTTGTTTCCACGACACTCCCTGGAAAAGACGGACTGACGAAAATGAAAGAGATTATGTCCGGACTCCGGGCGCAGCCTCCGAAGGAAATCGGCGGACTGAAAGTTGTGGCGGTAAGGGACTACCTGAAAGGGATCCGCGTCATCGGGGACAAGGAGGAACCTACCGGACTGCCGGTATCCGATGTGCTCTATTTTGAGCTGGAAAAAGGATGCTGGGTTTGCGTGCGGCCTTCCGGAACAGAACCGAAAATCAAGCTCTATGTTAACGCCAATGATTCTGAAAGGGCAGCTGCGGAGGCCCTGAATGAAAAACTGTGTGAAGCCAGCAAAGCCCTGATGGCGAGATAAACCAGATCTCGGAGGTTGCAAATATGTTCGGCAAAATGATGAATAATTACTACTATGGGAAAAGCGGAAAAGGTGATTTCCGGCGGGACGATATGCCGGAAACCCGTATGCAGCTATTCTGGGATACGCTGAGGACACGCCTGAGCGGGTTATGCAGGCTTAATCTGATATATATGCTCGCCTGGCTCCCGGCAATTGTGGTAATTGTTCTGTTTGTGAGCAGAATGTATACCAATCTGACGATGGTGGCAATGGTAAAGGAAAATGATTACGCTGCGTATGTCCAGATCGCCGCGGATGCAGAAAGGGAAGTCACTATAACAGAAGAAGAATACAATGAACTTCGGAATGCGGAAGTTGATCTTCCGGGATATCTGAAGCAGGATATGCTGAAGATGCTGGCGATTCTTATTCCCTGCATTGCACTGACCGGACCGTTCACCGCCGGTATGAGCTATGTGACAAGGAACTGGGCGCGTGATGAACATGCTTTTATCTGGTCTGACTTCAGGGACGCTGTAAAGGAAAACTGGAAAATACCGCTGGTTCTCAGTACTGTTACCGGCGTTCTTCCGCTTCTTGTTTATCTCGGATGGGTTACCTACGGCGGGATGGCTGCAAATAATATGATTATGATCATTCCGCAGATGTTGGTGGTGCTTGCGGGTATCATATGGTCGCTCAGCATTACCTATATGCATCCGCTGACCGTAACCTATGACCTGAAAATGAAGGATGTAATTCGCAACGGCCTGCTGCTGGGAGTTGCACGCCTCCCGTTCAGCGTTGGCATCCGTCTCCTGCATTGCGTTCCCGCGCTGATTACAGTTGCTGCGGTTTGGTTCTTCGGACTGGACGTTATGCTTGCACTGGTATTGCTTTCCGGGTACTACATGATCATTGGATTCGGATTGAGCCGTTTCATCACAGCCAGCTATACGAACGCCGTATTCGACCGTTTTATCAATTCGAGGATCGAAGGCGCAAAGGTAAACCAGGGGCTTCGTGAAAAAGAAGAAGACGAAGCGGATGAGGATGAGGCTGAGAAGGAGACGGAAGTATAATCATGTATCAGGCATTTGCAGAACTGTACGATGAACTGATGGATGACGTGGATTATGAAAGCTGGGCGGATTATTATACCCGCCTCCTTTCCATTTACGGCATACACAGCGGAAAAATCTGTGAATGCGCCTGCGGAACGGGTTCCCTGACTTTACCGCTCTATCGTCGCGGGTTTCAGATGACAGGGGTGGATATCAGTCAGGAAATGCTTTGGCAGGCTGCACAGAAAAGCCGGAAACAGGGGATTGCGATTCCATATGTGCGGCAGGATATGCGTGCGCTGAACCTGCATCGTCCCATGGATGCTGTGCTTGCAACATGTGACGGAGTGAACTACTTGCTGAACGAAGAAGATCTGGTAAGCTTTTTCCGCGCCGCGTCACGGTCCCTGCGTCCGGGGGGAGCACTGGTTTTTGATGTTTCCACACCGTATAAGCTTCGCAACATCCTATGCAGCGGCCTCCTTGGAGAGGACCGCGAAAACATTACATATCTTTGGAAAAACACCTGGCATGAGAAAAGAAAGACTGTGGAGCTGGATCTGACCTTTTTTGTCAGGGACGGAGACGGAAGATACAATCGTATTGATGAACGTCAGCATCAGAGAGCCTGGGAACAGCAGGAACTGAAGGAAGCGCTTTGGCATACAGGCTTCAGGGGTGTAAGCCTTTACGGGGACTTTGGAATCAATGCGGCCTCAGATAAAAATCAACGGTGGCATGTGGCTGCGACGCGCGGGGAAGATGAATGATGAGAGAGAATCAAATGACTGACAGGGATGAAATGCTTCAGGTTGATTTGTGCGGCGGGCAGGTCCGCGTGATGCTCTGCGAGACAACCCGTACGGTGCAGCGGTGCGCGGACATTCATGAATCCACGCCTGTTTGTACAGCTGCATTGGGAAGGCTGATGACCGGTACCCTGATGCTGGGTGTCATGATGAAAGGCGAAGACGAATCAGTAACCGTGACGATGAAGGGAGACGGTCCGATCGGGGAACTTGTTGCGGTAGCAGATCATGGGTATGTGCGCGCATGCGCAGATCATCCGGATCTTCATCTTCCGCTCCGGAGTGACGGAAAGCTTGATGTAGGTACAGCGGTCGGCCATACCGGAAGAATGAGTGTGATAAAAGATCTTGGACTGAAAAAGAATTATATCGGACAGTGTGAAATAGTTAGCGGTGAAATTGCAATGGATTTTGCCAACTATTTCACCGTATCGGAACAACAGCCCAGCCTGGTTGCATTGGGTGTACTTGTAAACGGAGATGTGGTTCTTAAGGCAGGAGGCCTCCTGATCCAGCCGCTGCCCGGTTGTCCGGACGATGTGATTGATCAGATTGAACTGCGAAGCCCAATGTTCGCCGATATCAGCAGGGAAATGACTTTTGCATCCATTGATCAGCTTTGCAGTGACTGGTTCAGGGGGATGAATCCCCAAATCCTTGAGAGGACTCCGCTTGCATATCGCTGTACCTGCAGCAGGGAAAGAATGGAAAAGGCGCTTATATCACTTGGCAGAAAAGAGTTGGGAAGCCTGATAGAAGAGGATAAGGGGGCTGAACTTGTATGCCATTTTTGCCGCAGTAAATACATGTTTTCAACGGAAGAACTCAAGGACCTGCTGCGCAGAGCGTAATATACGGAGGAAAGAATCATGAAAATGCCTGTTCATAATTTTGATGAACATTTTGCTGAGTATACCTCTTCCTGGGTTCAGCAGCATAAAAATGAATACAGGAATGTGGACGAGATGGAAGCAGATATGCCCCGCATCTACATGAGTTTTCTGAATACGCGCGCCGCATGGCTGGGCAGTATTACGCCCGGCTCCTATTTTACGCAGTTTGAAGATCCAAAGGTACTGGTGGATTGGATGCATCAGTATTGCCAGGAGGGTGTTCCTGTTCCGGATCCGCTGCTGGAACAGATTACAGCGGTAGGGAAGCCTTGCGAAAAGCGCCTGGTTGAACTTCTGAAGGATGAAGAGGCAGAGGATGAAGCCAGGATGACTGCAATTGAACTTCTTCGGGAAATGGACAGTGTGCAGCCTAAAATGCTGTATATCCAATGGCAGTTAAATCGGGACGGAAAAGATGAACTGAAGGATAACGCGGTTGAGAGCCTGTGCGGTATGGGGGAAAGCGTTGTTCAGCCGATTCTGCAGGTAATAGGAAAGGCGAATGAAGCGGGAAAGGAAGCATTGCTTGAAGTGCTGAGCCATTTTCCGGGGCATGAACAAACTTTTCGTCTTGCGTTGGAATGCTTCCGTAACAATCCTGAGCGCAGAGCCCTGTTTGCCGGATATCTGGCGAAAACAGGAGACGACAGGGCGCTTCCCGATCTGATTTCCGCCGCAAAAGATGAAAAGCTTCCATATCTGACATATATTGAAATACGCAATGCCATAGAAGAACTTGGCGGCAATTGTCCGGAAAGAGAATATGAAGATGATCCTGAGTATGAAGCATTGAGAAAACTGGATGAAACCTGATCCTGTGCAAAGAAGGAGGACATGAGGAATGCTCTGTCCGAAGTGCGGATATTATTCCGACGCTGAAGAAAATGTTTGTCCCGAATGCGGGCATATTCTGCGGCGGGAGACGGATTCCCGTCCGGGAGGCGTGCAGGCAATCCGACAAGGGAAACGGGCCCGGGAAGCTGCGAAAACCCGTCAAACCCGGCCGGCGGCTGATACGATGACCGGGAAACCACGCGCTGCCGCAAATCGCAGAGGCCGAACAGAGGTAATGCCGGTTGTGCAGGACACCCGTATTTTTTCAGAAGATAAAACAGAAGAGATATCTGAAATCGAAGACAGTGAATACAGTTTCGGATATGAAAGACGCAGACGATCCGTATATGATGACGAAGCAGATGAAGACAAGGCAATGAGGTATCTTGCCGCGCATGAAGACAGAAGAGGGTCGTCACGCCATTTCGTGAACTGGGTTAAACTGTCCATCGTTGGGGTTATTGTGCTGATACTGCTGATTGCAGGAGGCTGGGTATTTTTAAACAGGACAGATGCCGGACAAAGAATGCTCGCCAGAATGGGAAGAGATGCGAATTCGGTTGCATATTGGGCGGTCGGCGATGAACTGATGGACAGGGGCGAAATTGATAAAGCCATCGAAAATTTCCAAAAAGCCAAAGAAAAGGATGAAGCGGAAGGCGTTGTGGATGTTGACGGTCTTCTGACGCTTGCCAGTGCTTATGAGGCCGCCGGGCAAACGAAGGAAGCGGCTGATCTGTACGAGGAAATCTATACACAGACGCCCTCCAGAACTGAAGCTTATGTAAACCATATTCGGATTCTTCAGAACTCAGATGATGAAAAAGACCTTGTAAAAGCCGGAGAACTCATGAAGCTGGCATATGACAAAACAGGGGATAAAACTTTTCTGACACAACGGAGTGATCTTCTTCCGGCACCGCCGGAGGTTCAACCGATAGCCGGGTATTACGAAACGAAAAAAACACTCGTTTTTTCTTCCTACCAGGGTTATGATGTGTATTTCACTTTTGATGATGAAGCAGAATTGCCGTATGGTGGAATCAAGGCCACGCGGGAAGGATATATGCTTGATGAAGGCATTTACAATATGCGGGCGGTAGCGGTAAACGGTGAACTTGTTTCGGATGAGCTGAAGTGTACATATAAAATCATCATGCCATCGCCTCAGACACCAAGGGCAACGCTTGCACCAAACACCTATAAAAACAGTCAGCAGGTTCGTTTAAAGCCTGGAATTGATGACGAAAATGATACAAGTATTATTATTTATTATACGGTAGACGGATCTACGCCGGACTCTGACAGTCCGATCTATAACGGAGAGCCGATACAGCTTCCAAACGGGTGGGTTAATTTGAAAGCGATTGCTGTTAACAGATATCGCAAGCTTTCAAATATGCTCGACATCAAATATAAAATTGAGGCGAATCCAAAGCCGAAGGCAGTGTTCAGCGAAGAGGATACCATCGATAAACTGAAAATCAATCAAACCACACAGAATGAGTTTTTCAATCTTTACACGCAGGGAGAAAGCGCGGGCAGTGTGCAACAGGAAGGATTCGAAACAGAGTGCCGGCGTTATGATTATCCATGGGGCTACGCAGTTATGAATCTGTCCAAGAAGAACTGGGTACTGGTTGAAGTTTCCCTGAATGCATCCGGGGTGATGGAAGGACCGCGGGGAACGCAGATCGGAGACACAGAAGCATTTGTAATCGGAAAATTCCGGGACATGCTACAGGTGGAAAGCAACAGCGGAAACCGTGGACTCTACTCAACCGGAAGCGAAACAGGGAAGATCTGGCTTCAGGAAAATAATGAAAAAGTTATCAGATACAGGTATGCAGTGGATTCGCACTGGGTACAGCTGGAGTACCTGCTGAACAGTGCAGGAACAGTAAGAAATATAAACCTGAAATATATCCCATGAAATGCTACCTGACGGAATCCCGCTCAGGGGAGAACTGTCAGTTGAACAATGTACATCCCATTTCCCTGAATTCCCGGATTTTATCCAGGAGAACCTCCTCGGAAACGCAGAAATGAACCGCGAGACAGGAAAGGCAAAGGTAGTTTTTCGCCCCGCGGTTTATCATTTTTTTCGTCAGTGCGATTTCATCGGCCTCCAGCGAACGACCGCAATGATAACAGACAGGCAAAGGACAGGCGGAGTGCTTTGAATATGCTTCCGACTTAATCATGCGTTTTGACCAGACGGCACAGATACAGTCTCATATCATGTCCGGGAACGAATTGATTAAAGAAGTCTGATTTCCTGCCGAGGCTTTCCCCGGAGAATACATCCCGGATCTCCAGGGAAAAACCGGAAGATACAGGAAGTCCGAGATCAACAAGTTCGCAGTGAATTGTGCTTTCAGCGTCAGAAAAATTGATAAAGGCAAGTGCAAACTCACCGTCAGAAAGGTGACGGAAAATGGTATATGCTGAATCCGGTATATGCCGCCAGGGCATTTCACCTTCCTTGGGATCCGGATTATCGGCCGTTACAGCCCCCTTCCGAATAATATAAGGAGATCTGCATTCGACATCCTGGTTGATCCGCAGCAGGTCCCTGTGTTTCATGAGCGACTCATATTCCGGAGAAACAGTACGAAGATCCGCGCCCAGCATCAGCGGAACGCCACAGAGGCACCAGAGGGCAAACTGCATTCTGTATTCTTCATAAGTGCAGGCTTTACCAATTCCGACGTTTCCTTTTCCGCACATACCGACAGTCAGCATGTCCATATCATTGAAGGACCCGGAAGCACTCATACAAAGATTGTCAAGCTGTGATTTGAAAATGTCTGTAAAAGAACGATAATTATCCATGATATCGCCGGTGGAGCGATACATATGTGCGCCTACACTGCGCATCCATTTCCATGGATCCTGCTGCCCCCAGTTACAGGCAGAAAAAAGGATTTCCCTGCCGGTAGATTTCAGCGCCATGGACATGGTCTGATAACGCGTACGGCAGTTGCCGGTTTCAGGGAAATTGCAGAAATCGTATTTCAGGAAATCAACACCCCAGGAAGCAAATGTTTCCGCATCAACGAATTCGTGATCATAGCTTGACGGATATCCCGCGCAGGTCATTACGCCGGCGCAGGAATACATACCGAATTTCAATCCTTTTGAATGAACGTAATCAGCCAGGGCTTTCATGCCAAAAGGGAATTTTTCCGGGTCCGGAACAAGGCGCCCGTTTTCATCGCGTTCTTTCAAAGACCAGCAGTCGTCAATGACGAGATATTGATAGCCGGCGTCAAGATATCCCCGGGCTACCATAGTATCAGCCATTTCACGGATAAGGGAGTCAGTAATCTTGTTACCGAAAGTGTTCCAGGAATTCCATCCGAGAGGCGGGAGTGCTGCGATCATACGATTGATTCCTCCTTGTTTCAGAACGGGGGGGTTATTTCAAAGGTTTTACCATCCAATTGGGGCAGGCGATTCTGCGTATTAAGGGTCAGTGAAACGGCACAAAGCTTAAGGCTGCGTGCTTTCTGCAAACGATTAAAGGCGCGGTCACCATACAGATCGTCACCGAGAACAGGGTGTCCGAGGGATGCCAGATGGGCCCGGATCTGATGGGTTCTTCCGGTGAGCAGATGTACACGCAGGCGCGAAACAGGTCCGCTTTCCAATGTTTCGTATCCTGTGGCAACGGTAAGGGCTCCGGGAACTGCACGGTCAAGAATCCGGACTTTTCCCTTTTCCGGGTCTTTAAGGAGCCATGCGCTGCAAACCGCATCCGGGGGCTTTGGAATGCCTCGGACAAGGCAAATATAATATTTATCCACCGTGCGGTTGCGGAAGGCGTCCTGAAGAATCAAAAGGGATGATTCATTCTTCGCAAAAAGGCACAATCCTGAAGTCCTGATATCCAGCCTGTGACAAGGAACAGGTGCAAAAATGTCAGGATTGCCAGCCTGCATATAATGACTGCAAAGCTCTTTCAGGGACAGCGTGCCAGGTGCATCATTTTCCACGCTGATTCCTGAAGGTTTATTAACAAGGAGAACATCTTCATCTTCATAAACAATACGCAATGAGGACGTTCTGCTTTCCGCTTCGGGAAGAAAAACCGTAAGCTGTTGCCCTGCACAAACGGGGGTGTCTTTCGGAACACGGCGATTATCCAGCTTAACATCCTTCGAGGCAAAGACCTTGCGGATGGAACTCTCCGGAAGGTCCGGAAGAAATTGCCGTATAAAACTAAGGACTTTCATACCGTCTGCTTCCGGAGGAATCCGAAATGTTTTCAACACCATCACTGCACCCTCGAAGAAGAAAACCATATCCAGCGCGGTACTCTGCTGCTCAGATCATGAAGCGCTTTGATCATATTTGGCGTTGGAATGGAGACAAGAACAGACGAAAGAACCTCTTCCAGCTTTTGGTACGGAACATCCTGCTTGGCCAGAATAATGAGATCTTCCACTACATCTTCGGGAACGATTTCCGGACGGACCGCATCCTGGACAGCATACAGCATCTGTTCATAAAGAGGAGATTCAATCTCGTTCAGGCTGTCTGAAGCAGAATGAAGTGCGTCAGGACTCATTTCCTGGCATACGGTTGCAGCGGCAGGAAGCTGGAGAAGCATTCCTTCCGGATCCGCAAGTCCGGGGTGCACAAGAATCAGCCGACTGTCATCATCATAAAGGACATCACATCCGGAACATAACATACGTGCAATAAGATCGGGCCTTCCTTCCGCATAAGTATCCTTCAGCAATGACTGCAAATGAAGAGCGGGCCCTGAAGCTTGCATCATACCCATCAGATAAAGTGAGTTGTCTATGCTTTCAAACACCGATTCCACAGACTCGCGAATTTTTTTATGTCCTTCTCCTGATATCAGCAGAAGAGCTGACGCGCATAACTGATGCGGCATATTGAGAACACGGGTTCCGTTTTCCTCCCGGGTGCGGCACCATAAACGGCGTACCAGGCCGCGTGCGGGGATGATCTCATCCCAATCCTGCAAGGTCAGTTTTCCGCCAAGTAAAACCAGGCGTACCATCAGATCGTGTTCCTCAGGAGAGAGGAGCGCGAGCTCTGCAGCAAAGGACGACAGAACCCGCACGCGGAGCTGATCAACAGTATGCAGCGTGTATTGGCGGTTTTTGTGATCTTCTGCCGGGTAGTAAGACATGCTGTAGAAAATCTCTGCATCTTTATCGGTGCATTCATCATCGAAAATGCATAGAAAAGGAAGGCGTGCAAGTTCCCGCTCACACGCTTCCAGACAGTTGGCTCTCAGGACACTCATGGTCTTATCGATCCATGAGTCAGAAAGGGAATTGCTGTGGGTATACACTGGTAGCTCCTCAGGTAAGTTTTGTAATCCAGTTGTTGGTATCTTCAATCCGGCCATACTGGATGCCGGTCAATGTATCGTACAGTTTCTGGGCAACGGGGCCGATACCGCCGTCACCGAGTGTGATTTTTTCATCATTCATGGCCAGGACACCGACGGGACTGATGACAGCAGCGGTACCTGTTCCAAAGGCCTCAGTCAATTTTCCGGACCTGGCATCATCAAAAATCTGATGCACATCCAGACGTGCTTCTTCAGCTTCAAGGCCAAGCTGACGCGCGAGCTTCAGAACGCTGTCCCTGGTAATACCCGGAAGGATTGACCCATTCAAACGGGGCGTGACGATTTTGTTTCCATAAGCAAACATCATGTTCATGGAACCGACTTCTTCAATATATCTTTGTTCCACACCGTCCAGCCAAAGAACCTGGGAGAAGCCTTTCTTTTCAGCAATGTCTCCTGCAAGAATGGAGGCAGCATAATTGCCGGCACATTTTGTAAACCCGACACCGCCGCGTACCGCGCGGACGTACTCGTCTTCAACATAAATGCTGACAGGCTTCAGTCCTTCTTTATAATACGCTCCGACGGGGCTGAGAATGATGAAGAAACAATACTTTTTAGAGGCATGAACACCGAGTCCTACATCCATGGATATCATTGTAGGCCGGATGTAGAGGGAGGTTCCTTCCTTATGGGGAACCCATTCAGCATCTGTTTTGATAAGCTGCTTCAGGCCTTCGAGCGCTGTCTCCTCATCGAGCGCGGGCATGCACATTCTCTGCGCGCTGCGGGTCATCCTGGCAAGGTTATCCTGCGCACGGAACAGCTGGAGCCCTCCGTCTGCCCTGCGGTAGCATTTGCATCCTTCGAAAATAGCCTGTCCGTAATGAAGAACCATCGCGGCCGGATCCATGGGAAAATCCCCATATGGTACGATACGGGCATTATGCCATCCGATTCCGAGCTCGTAATCCATCACAAACATGTGATCGGTAAAAATTCTGCCAAAGCCGAGGGAAGATTCATCCATCGGTTTCTGTTTCGGGTTTTTTGTAAGCGTGACGGTGATGTTCTGCATAAGTTCATCCTTCTTTCCGCATTTTCTTTATTATACTCGGGATAAAGCCTCCGGAATGTTCCATCTTTGTTTAAATTTCATCGTATATATCCTCCAGGGAAACAGGAAAGGTAAGCAGGCCGTAATCGGCTTCGGCAGCCTGACCGGGGAGGATGTAGAAAACGGGATTGCCTGACTGATCCAGCCAGAAATCCAGTTCCGGGTCCAGCAGATACTCAAGATCTTCCTGCGTAAGGTCGTCGTAATAACTGATGCCACCCCCTGCATCTGCAATCTGATCCCAGATCAGACTCAGCACAGCTTCGCGGGCTTTTCCGGCTTGCCTTTCCTCATACCAGTTGTCCGTTTCACCGGTTTCCAGGATTCCGAGAAGAACAGGAAGTGAACAGACGGAGCCGGGCATTCCTTTTTCAAGAGAAAATGTATTGCCGGACCAGGTTTCAATCGGTTCTTCGCCGGCGTCTTCTTTTTTGTATATTCGCACGGAAAAGTATTCATCGTTGCTGCAGGTTATTTCGTAGCTGATTTCCACACGGACGCTTTGCCCGAGATCCGCGTAGTAGTCCGCCATATTCGGCGCGTTGTAATCCCTGGCATCTTTGGCCTGGTATTCATAATAGCTGTTGATGAGGGGGGCCCGGGGGTCGGATTCGTCTACATGGGGATAAGAAAAAGAATATACATATTGGCCTGCTGAAGGCTGCTGCTCATCATAAGGAATCGAAATGATTTCAGAAAAATCTTCATCCAGGAGAACCGGGTCCGCCAGTGAAGAGCAGGGGAGCAGACAAATCATGGATGTTATAAATAACATTAATTTTTTAAGCATCTTCAGATCCTCCCGCTATTTCATATAAGTATAACGTGCATTGAGATAAGGCATTCCGTTGTAGGTGGAAGCCGCATCCGCATAAAGGCGGTAATATTTTCCGATTTCCCACTTTGTTTTCGTGTAGTTCTCCACAAGAACAGGCTGGGATTTACCGTCTTCGCTTGTGTTGATTACCACCATTTGCGGTTTTTCAGATACGGAATACTGAACAACACCCTTTACTACGTACACCTGGGATTTTGCAGCTCTGACCTGAATGTTGCTCAGCAGTTCGGAATAGCCTTCAGCTGTAAGAGGCCAGGCTTTTACAGTGTATTCATCGGCAGGCGGAAGATAATACACAATGTGATCCACCTGAGATGGTGCTTTTCCCGGGTATGATGCAAGGATGCTGATTGTATTGTTGCCGATTTTATCAAAGATGGCATTAAAGGAGAATTTTCCGGTAGTATC
>AUXO015526889.1_pt1 | contig 13603 bp, 12 predicted proteins | sample 768731 | NCBI WGS metagenome assembly AUXO01 (sample SAMN02715735, study PRJNA202380) | gut metagenome | biome: sheep rumen | host: Ovis aries | place: New Zealand: Palmerston North
GTATTACCACCTGATAAATCACCTAATATAATTTTTGCAAAAAAAGAAGCAAATATATTTAAAAATATAAAACAAATAATACCAAATATTAAAGCTATCTTTTTACCTAAGTAAAAAACTCTATCTTTAGCATCATAATTTCCCATAGTATTATATTCAGATACTAATTTACTTATTGCAAGCGGAATACCAGCAGTAGATAAACTAATAAAGAATACATATATAGTATATGCATATCCATATAAAGCTCCACCTTTTTCACCAATTAAAGCATGAAAAGGAATTACATATAAGATGCCTAAAATCTTTGTAATAATAATTCCTAAAGTAACTAATAAAGCTCCTTTGATAAATGAATTTTTTCTCATTAATTTATCTTTTTTCATAACTACACTCCACTATAAATAAATTATAACATACTAATAATATATAATCATTGCTGAAAAGCAAAAAATCTGCTCCTCACTATAAACACTACAACCTACTTGATACTTAATATCAACTAAATTCTTTATACTTTCTAAAAAACTATTAACACTTTCTTCAAGATCAGTTTCATCTTCACAATCAAATATTTTAACTTTCATATAATCACCAACATCATTATAAAAGCTATTAACAATAAAAAAAGTCGATTAATCGACTTTTTACTTAACAACAATATTTACTATTCTACCTTTAATGACTATTACCTTAACTATTTCTTTTCCTTCAATATGCTTCTTAACATTTTCTTCATTCATAGCTTTTTCTTTAATAACTTCTTCAGAATCATCTACATTAATATCTACTGTTCCTCTAACCTTACCATTTACTTGAACACCAATACTAATTGTATCCTCAACTATTTTACTTTCATCATACTTAGGCCAACTTGACTCACAAATAGGTTTATTACCAATTTGTTCATTTAATTCTTCTGTTATGTGAGGAGCAAATGGATTCAACAAAGTTAGTAATAATGAATAGTCTGCTTTTGTTACTTCTTCTTGTTTATCGTATTCATTTAACATAATCATTAAAGAAGAAATAGCTGTATTATATTTTAATGATAATATATCATTTTCTACTTTCTTTATAGTTTTATTTGCTAAAACTTCATTAGTATATTTATTAGAATCAGTAATTATATCTTTCATTCTAACAATTCTATCAATAAATTTTCTACACCCTCTTAAAGAGTCTTCACTCCAAGCAGCATCTTGTTGGTAATCTCCTATAAACATTTCATAAACTCTTAAAGTATCGGCACCATATTCTCTTACTATATCATCAGGATTAATTACATTTCCTTTAGATTTTGACATTTTAAGTCCATCAGGGCCTAAAATCATACCATGAGATACTCTAGTCCAAATCATTTCTTTATGAGGTACTAATCCAATATTATATAAAAATTGTACCCAGAATCTTGCATAAAGCAAATGTCTTGCAGTATGTTCCATACCACCATTATACCAATCTACTCTATTCCAATACTTCATTGCATCCATTGATGCAAATTCATTTGTATTATGAGGATCCATAAATCTTAAGAAATACCATGAAGATCCAGCCCAGTTAGGCATAGTATCTGTTTCTCTCTTAGCTGCTCCTCCACATTTAGGGCACTTAGTATTAACCCATTCATCTATTTTAGCTAAAGGACTTTCTCCATTATCAGTAGGCTCATATTCAGCTACATCAGGAAGTAACAATGGTAAATCCTCTTCCTTCATAGGTTGCCATCCACACTTATCACAATAAATCATAGGAATAGGTTCTCCCCAGAATCTCTGACGAGAGAATATCCAATCGCGCATTTTATAATTATTAACACGTCTTCCAATATTCTTTTCTTCAAGCATCTTAGTAATAGCTTCTTTAGCATCTTTTACACTTAAACCATCAAATTCTCCACTATTAACTAAAACAGCTTTTTTATCTTCTAAATACTCACCTTTTTCAACAGCATGGGAAGAAATATCACCAGATTCAATAACTTTAATTATTTCTAAGTTATGTTCTTTAGCATATTCATAATCTCTTTGATCATGGGCAGGTACAGCCATTACAGCACCAGTACCATAATCACCTAATACAAAGTCTCCTAAATAAATTGGAACTTCTTTTCCATTAACTGGATTGATAGCTTTTATTCCTTTAACTTCAACACCAGTTTTACCTTTATTTAACTCAGTTCTATCCATTGCAGACTTATTAGCTGTTTCTTCAATATAAGCTAAAACTTCATCTTTATTTTCTACTCTAGGCATTAACTCTTTAATTAACTTACCATCAGGAGCAATAACAAAGAAAGTAATTCCATATATAGTTTCAATACAAGTAGTAAATATAGAGAATTTTCCTCCTCCTACTATATCTACATCTACTTCAACACCTTCACTTTTGCCAATCCAATTAATTTGTCCTAACTTAACTCTATCAGCAAAATTAGTATCATCTAATCCTTTTAATAAATCTTCTGCATAATCTGACATACGAAGCATCCATTGGCTTTTTTCTTTTTGTTGAACTTTAGATCCACAACGTTCACATACTCCACCAGCAGCATCTTCATTAGATAAAACACTTTTACAAGTAGGACACCAGTTAACAGGAATAGTATCTTTATAAGCCATTCCATTTTTATAAAATTGTAAGAATTGCCATTGAGTCCATTTATAATAATCAGGATCAGTAGTAGAGAATTCTCTAGACCAATCAAAAGAGAATCCCATTTTTTTCATTTGTCCCTTAAAAGTTTTTATATTTTCAGCAACTGCTTGTTTAGGATGAATATGATTCTTTATAGCATATTGTTCAGCAGGAGCACCAAAAGCATCCCATCCCATAGGAAACAAAACATTTTCTCCTTGCATTCTTCTCATTCTAGCCATTGCATCATGAGCAGTATAACTTCTAACATGTCCTACATGTAATCCAGCTCCAGATGGATATGGGAATTCTACCAATATATAGTAAGGTTTCTTACTAGAATTATTCACTGCTTTAAAAGATTCATTCTTATCCCAATAATCTTGCCACTTTTTTTCAATTTCATTATAATTAATCATTCTTAATCATTCCTTTCTTTTTATAAAATAAATAAATTAAATGATAACTTAATAAAATAGAAATTATAATTCCAACAAAAGCAAAAATAATTTCTAAAACAAAGTTATTAATAAGTAACATTATTGATATTACAATAGATATATCAAATGATGATAATAGTGCTACTAATTGCAGTAGTTGATTATAATCAATCTTTTTCATATCAAGATTATATCTATTAACTAAATATCTAATCTCAACTATATCTTTTACTTTTACTCCATTTGCTATTTTTTTCTTAGTTTTTGAAACAACAAATAATTCATAAAATATCAAAGTAACAATAAAAGTAAAAATAAATAATAAAAACTCCTTCATAAACCCTCCAATAAAAAAACTCATCCTTAACATAAGGACGAGTTATCGCGGTACCACCTTAATTCATAGTAAAAACTATGCAACTTTAAAGAGATAAAGGTCTTACCCTAATATTACAATTTATGATCAAGTTCACTATAATCACTTACTTGTTTTCACCAACCACAAGCTCTCTTAAAATATATTTTATAGCTACTACTACCACTAATATTTCAAAAACTAATCATATTATATTATAAATAATCAATTAATACAAGAAAAATTTACTTTATAATACCTTTATTAAGTATTTCAGTATCTGTAAGTATCCATTTAGTATTTAAATCACTAGAAGTAACATTATTAGTTAAACTACTATTAGAATAGTTAATTTCTTTATCAACAATTAACTGCTGATAATCATAAAACATATCTAGAATATTATTATAAAAGTTATCTTCATTCTTAAAAAAGCCAGTTAAATTAGCTATTATACTAATATCACTCTTATTAGAAACATCAAAAGATTCTCCATTTAATCTATAATATAATTCTAATGATAACGCTAAAGGATTATTTATAACAATTTTATCACTATCATAAAAATATATAATACCCTCAGCATATCTAATTAATGCATTTTTTTCATTCTTAGTAAATACATCAAAATAACTATTACTTGAACTTAACTCTTTAAAAGTTAAAAATAATATTTCATCAGTAACAAAGTTTCTTTTAACATCCTCTACAGCACTTAAATCAGTATTAGAAAACATACTATTAGAATAGTCATCTAATAATTTTAAACTATCTTCTCCTCCATAAAGATACAATCTCAATAAGAAATCAAAATTGTCTAAAAGTTGATACGTAATTAAATTATAATCTTCTATAGGAATACCATCTACTGAATCTATCCAATTATTCACATCTTTATTGTAAAAACATAAATAAGAATATTTTCTAACATTATTTAGTATATCAATTTTAGAATCATATGATACATTATCAAAAAGACTATTATCATAATAATTATCTAAGTCACCATTAAAGAAATGCTTAACTAATTTATCATATATATCAATTTCATTATCTAGATTTACATCACTTAAATAATTAATAATAACAGTATCTTTTAATTTTTCTAAAGAATGAACTTTTCTAGTTACATCTTCTATTTCAACCATATAACACCACCTATACTTCGTTAATATATTCAAGTAATTTTAAGAATAAAGTAATATAATTTTTATCTAAACCTTTTTTCTTCATCTTACGTATTTCAATACGTTTTTTACTAATAGACAAAGGTCCAAACATTATAGCAGCTATTTCTTCTTTTAAATAAGTACCTATTTTTAAATCCATTAAAATACTATTAACATCATCATTTATTAAACGTAAAGCATCTATCTCAATATCTTTACCTTTACAGTTAATAGATAATTGACCTATTGTTGGACAATTCTTGACTTCTACTATAAAGTCATTACCATCAACATAACTTTCAACATTTATTTGTGTAGAATTAAAGTACACAACAACATCTCTTGCTTGTTTAGTATTTCTAAATACAACCTTATAATTTCTATATTCAGGTACTATACCACTCTTACCATCAACTGATCTAAAAATAACAGTATAATTATTCTTTAAATAGTTATAATCAATTGAAGTCTTTAAATAATAACCATCTCGGTATAAAGAAGTAATTCCATCATCTTCATATAACGTATAAGTATTAGATACTCCAGGGAATATTTGTACCTCTAAATCAGTTGGTAAACCAGTATTATTATAATCACTTCTGTTAGATAAAGGTATTATACTTCCAGCATGAGCAAAAACTGGATAATCACTCTCTTTAAAGAAAGAAGTATATTTTTTATTACCCGGAAATTTCTTACCAGTAACAAAATCATACCAAATGCCATCAGGTATAAAGAATTTATGAATAGTACGATTCATAGTAGGATCTTTCTTATCAAGTATAGGACATACTAATAATTGCGATCCAAAATAATATTGATTTCTATAAATATCATCATCATAAACCCACATATAATTATAATAGAAAGGTTGAATAAGAGGAGTTCCTGATTTTGTATAGTTATATGCCTCTGTATATAAATAAGGTATTAATCTATGTCTTAATCTTAAATAATCAGCAGCAATATTTTCAGTCTTTACATCCCATAACCATGGTTCTCTTTTATAATAAGGTCCTCTAGCTCCATGAAATCTTAAAATAGGAGAAAAAACCCCTAATTGTATATATCTTATATATAACTCACCATGTTCATATCCACCATGGTTACCACCTACATCATGACTCCACCAACTAACTCCTATATTAGCAGCATTTAAATACTTAAAAGGTAATGATTTTAATGACTCCCAACTAACTTCACTAGAACCTCCATATAAAACTGGATATCTATGAGGAGCAACTAAACCATTACGAGATAAAATCATAGGTCTTTTTGAATTATTTCTTCCACTATCTAAATACATATAGTGATCTAATGCCCATAATTTAGAAACATCATCTCTACATGCACTATCATTCCAAAAGAAATCAACACCTAACTGTTCTAATGGATGTAAAAAGACTTTAAATAGAACATCCAATAATTTAGGATTAAGTGGATCAAATAATATTACTTTAGAATCTAATATCTCTAAATACTCACTTGCAGGTTTATAATAAGCTTCATGTGGATAAAAACCATTCATAGGATCAACAACTAATCCAACTTTAATACCCTTAGAATGAAGTTTCTTAATAGTTTCTTCTGGCTTACTAAATAAAGCGTTGTTAAAAGTATAACCAGACTTTAAATCTTTGTAATCACCGACATTTCTATAATGCCAATCATGATCAAATAATAATACAGATAAAGGTATTTTTTTCTTTTCAAAATTCTTAATTAATTCATTAACAGAATTATCATCATAAGTAACATTTCTACTCCACCAATTACCTAGAGCATATCTAGGAATCATAGCAGGAGAACCAGTCATTTTAAAATAATCAAATAAAGCTTGTTTAAAATCTCTATCATACATAAATACATATATATCAATATGACCATTTATAGGCTCTAATAAAGTACCATCCTGCACTATAATTCTACTATTACTATCATCAAATGATGCAAAACCATCTAAAGAGAATAATCCTCTTTGTAATCTTTTATCAGTTGGGACATCATCAGATACAATATTACCACCCATATTTCTAACTTCAGGGTGACCATAATACCAATCTTTTTGTCTATCTTTATCACGACTTCGTAAAGTTATTTTTAAATTTTTTGCAGCATCTACATGTCCACCAGCAAATGGTTGACCTTTTACATATGTTAAAACAAAATACTTAGTAGTTATTTGTAATACGGAGTCATTTTGTTCCGGAACAAAATCAGGAACACAAATGTTCCTTCTTCTTACAAATTGTGTAGGATTATCAACAAATTGATTTGTAGTAGAATATTCAAGTCTTACACATCTATCAGAAATGACAGATATACGATAATTAGGGCCTTGAAAAATATTTTTATCTTCACTTTTACTTTTAGCAACATCTACTTCAAATTGTTTACCTAGTGGATACATATAAACACCCTCTTATTCTTATAAATATAATAACATAAATAAATAGTTATTCCAATAATTAATCATCTAAAAAAGTAGCATAATACTCTTCAAAAGATATATTATTTTCATGCATATAAGTTGCTATTTTTACACCAACATATCTATAATGCCATGGTTCATTATTAATCCCTGTATATGGAATATATTTCTTTGGATATCTCATAATAAATCCATACTTATAAGCATTATCCTGCATCCAAACATATTCCTTAGAATTAGCAAATATACTTACAGATGTACTTCCAATATCTAATCCTAAACCAGTCTGATGCTCCGAAAATCCAGGAGAAGCAACATATCTTCTAACATAATCTTCACCATATAATTTAGCATAAGTATCACAAAGCTCAACTTGATCTTCATAACTTCTATAAGCAGAATTAATAACTAATCCATATCCTTCATTCTTAGCAGCATTATACATCTCAATAAAAGCGTTTAAAACAACTTTATTAGTATATAATTCATTAGATGATGAATAAGGTTTTTCAATCTCTACTAAATCATTAGGAACAAAATCTTCTGATAATTTTCTATGTTTATTAACTAACATATCAAAACTAAATTCAGTAACATCAGTATAATCAGTATAATCCTCTTTATCTAAATCAAGATTAACAATCAATACAGTTTCTTCGTCATCTTCCCCAGTTTCATCAGAATAAGCTATATACCTATCATAATTTCTTAGTTTAGCATAAGGAACACTATAAAATTCTTCCAAATATTTAACCTTATCCCTTTTAGCAAAAGCACTAACATCATCATCATTACCATGAGCAAAAATCATATTAATATTGGAAATAGAATAACCTTTTTCGATCAAAGTATTAATATTCTTAATTAAATGTTTATGATCAACATATTTAATATCTCTATATTTTTCCAAATATTCAGATTTATAATATTCACTACTAAAAGCAGCATCAAGAGTCTTATTTTCTCCAACACTTTGAATATATTTTTTTAAATTATGAAATAAAATATAGTTACTTGATTGTTCACTATATCCAATCTTAGTAATAGTGTTTATCTCATGTCTATAAAAAAGAAAAGCAATAACAAAAACACAAAGTAAAATACCAATAAATTTAAATACTTTAATCACAGATGATTTAACTTTTACTTTTTTAACCTTAGTCATTATACTTCACCTACTATATAGAGTATACCATACATTTATTGATTATAAAGCGTTTTTATGATACAATTTAGTCGATTTATATTAAGTGAGGTGTTGGTATGAAAGCTCTAGTTCTATCAGGAGGAGGATCCAAAGGATCATATCAAATAGGAGTATGGAAAGCATTAAAAAAATTACACATAAAATTTGATATAGTAACTGGAACATCATCAGGAGCAATAAATGGAGTCTTAATAACACAAAATTCATATTTTAAAGCCTTAAGAATATGGAAAAAACTAAGTTATAAAAATATTTTTGGAGATGAATTTACAAATAGTAATGAAATTAAAACTCTATATAAAACATTTGCTAAAAACTTTATATCAGATGGCGGAACAGAAGTTAATGAATTACATGAATTAATAAAAGCAAATATTAATATTAATAGATTTTATAAATCAAAAATTAATTATGGATTAGTAACATATAATTTAACTACAATGAAACCAATCCAATTAGAAAAAAAAGATATTCCAAAAGATCAATTAAGTGAATATATATTAGCTTCTGCATCATGCTTTCCAGCATTTAAAAAAATGAATATCGAAGGAAACGACTATATAGATGGTGGATACTATGATAATATACCAATTAATCTAGCAATTAATATGGGAGCTGATGAAGCTATAGTAGTTGACTTATCATCAATAGGATTAAAGAAAAAACCAAAGAAAAAAATAAAAACTATTACTATTAAGCCAAACAACCAACTAAGTAACTTTTTATTATTTGATAAAGAAGCATCAAAGAAAAATATGAAATATGGTTATAACGATACTTTAAAAGTTTTCAACAAATTAGAAGGTAATAAATATACATTCAAATTAAATGAAATAAAAAAATTCGAAGATTTATACCTAGAAAACTATAAAAAAATATTATATAGAATATTCGATACTAAAGAACAAGTTGAAAAATTTAATAGATTAATTAAGATTGAAACAAAAGAAAAATTAAAAAGAGAATTAGTTAATCTTATAATAGAAGATATTGGCTATAAATATAATATTGATGATACAAAAATATATACATGCTATAGTTTTAATAATGAACTAATAAAAAAAGTAGTTAAAGACTTAAGAAAAGAAAAAGATGATAGTATTTTATATTTTTATAAATTATTACAAGATGAAGAATATAGAACAATAAAAAAAGAAGCAATCATAAGACCATTTGATTTATTAAGAGCAATCTATATCTATTCAGTAATGGAGTAATTATGAATAATTTTAAATATTCAAATACAAATAAGAGATATCATACTTTAGATTATTATTATAAGAAAAAGTATAATTCAAAAATATTTAAAGTAAGTTTAAATGGTGGTTTCACATGTCCTAACATAGATGGAACAGTAGGATATGGAGGATGCATATATTGTTCTAAAACAGGTAGCGGAGAATTTGCTGGAAACATTACAGATGATATAGAAGAACAATTTACTAAAGTAAAACAAATGATGCATAAAAAGTGGCCTAAAGCAAAGTATATAGCATATTTTCAAGCAAGAACAAATACCTATGCTAAAATAGATAGATTAAAAGAATTATATGAAAAGGCTTTAAAACAAGAAAATGTTGTAGGTATTAATATTGCTACTAGACCTGATGCTATATCAGACGAATGTTTAGATTATTTAGAAGAATTAAATCATAGAACAGATGTAACAATTGAATTAGGACTTCAAACAATAAAAGAAGAAACAACAAAACTAATTAATAGATGTCATTCATTAGAATGTTTTGAGAATATGGTAAAAGAATTAAGAAAAAGAAATATAGATGTAGTTGTCCATATTATAAATGGTTTACCTTATGAAACAAAAGAAGATATGCTAAATACAGTAAAATACTTAAATAAATTAGATATTCAAGGTATTAAAATACATATGCTTAGTGTATGTAAAGATACACCATTAGAATTAATGTATAAAGAAAAAAAATTTCACATTCTAACAAAAGAAGAATATATAGATATTGTAATAAATCAACTAGAATTATTAAGAGAAGAAATAGTAATACATAGGATAACAGGAGACCCAAAATTAGAGGATCTTATAGAGCCTTTATGGTTAGTAAAAAAATTCTGTGTATTAAATGACATAGATAAAGAAATGGTAAAAAGAGATACTTATCAAGGAATATATGCAAACAATTAATTATTATTTAATAATAAACATATCAACTTTTATAATCTATGGAATAGATAAATATTTAGCAATAAAAAACCTATATAGAATAAGTGAAAAAATACTTTTATTATTATCTATATTAGGTGGAAGTATAGGAGCATTAATAAGTATGTATCTATTTCATCATAAAACAAAAAAAGCAAGATTTATCATAGTAAATCTTACTTCTCTAATAATTCATATTCTATTAATAATATAAAAGCATCACCAAAGTGATGCTTATTTTTATTTATCTTTATTTGTAGTTTCTTTTAAAACTGTGCCTATAGTAGCTAAGTTTTGTAATTCACTAGGAACAATAATCTTAGTAGATTGTCCATTTGCAACATTTACTAAAGCTTCATAACTTTTTAATTTTAAAACAGCTTCATCCATTTTAGCTTCTTTTAATAATTTAAGACCTTGGGCATTAGCTTCTTGAATTTTAACAATTGCTTCTGCTTCACCTTCAGCTTCACGAATTTTAGCTTCTCTTTTAGCATCAGCTCTTAATATAGTACTTTCTTTCTCACCTTCAGCAGTAAGAATTGCAGCTTTCTTTTCTCCTTCTGCTCTAAGAATAGCTTCACGTCTTTCACGTTCTGCTCTCATTTGTTTTTCCATTGCTTCTTGAATATCTCTAGGAGGTAAAATATTTTTAACTTCTACACGATTAACTTTAATACCCCAAGGATCAGTAGCTTCATCCAAAATTGATCTCATCTTAGTATTAATTACATCACGAGATGTTAAAGTCTCATCTAACTCTAACTCACCAATAATATTACGAAGTGTAGTTGCAGTTAAATTTTCAATAGCACTTACTGGATTTTCAACTCCATAAGTATATAATTTAGAATCAGTAATTTGGAAATATACAACAGTATCAATTTGCATAGTAACGTTATCCTTAGTAATAACTGGTTGTGGAGCAAAGTCCTTAACAATCTCTTTCAAACTAACAATATTAGCTACTCTTTCAAAAAATGGAATAACATAATTTAAACCAGTTTGCATAGTTCTATGATATGCACCTAATCTTTCAACAACATAAGCCTTTGATTGTGGAACAATCTTAACTCCTGAAACAAAAATAACAATAATAACAATAATTACAATTAAACCTAAAGTCATTTATTTTTCCTCCTTTTTAACAATTAGTTTAACTCCATCTATCTTTTCGACAACAATTGAATCACCAACTTCAAGTGTTTCATCACTTGTTGCAGTCCAAATAGTACCTAAAACTTTAACTTCTCCTCTTTCTTTTGGTGTAATTTTTTTAACTACATCTCCACTTTTGCCAATAAACCTATCAGAATTAGTAGGTTCAAATTTATTTGCTTTTAACTTTTTAACTATTGGCTTAGTTAATAATAAACTGATAATACTAACTATAATAAAAACAATAACTTGAATTGCAACAGAGTCAGTAAACATTGAAACAAATAATGATACTATTGCTCCACAAGCAAACCATATAGTTACAAGATTAACAGTTATTATTTCAATAAAAACAAACAATAGAAATAATAGTCCCCATACCATTGACACCTATATCACCTCTTTAGCCATATAATACCATAAAAGACATAAATCATCAATATTATAAAAATTTCTACTTGAATAGACTAAAAAATTATAATATAATTTGATTAGAGTAGAATAGGAGCTAAAAGATTATATGGATTACAAGAAAAAAACAAAAAAACTAAGAATAATCTCATTAACTTTAGCATGTTGGGGTTTGCTACTAATTGGCAGTGGTATAGCAATGACTAAACACGAAACAACAGTAGTTCAACGTACATATTCTTTAAGTGTGCATCAAAGTAAAGTAGCTGAATCAAAAACAAATGAAATAAAATTAAAAGATATGGAATCAGAAATAAATAATCCTATCAGTGTTAATATAAGAGATTATTTAGAAAATTCAGAAAAAATAGAAGAAAATATAATAAATGCTTTAAAACTAGATACATCTAAAGTAAATATACAAGAAGCTGGTAATTATACATATACAATTACATATAAAAAGAAAAAATATAATGGGACATTCACAATAAAAGAAAAAGAATTGCCAAAGTTAGCTTTAACATTAAAATCATTAAAAATAAAAAAAGGCTCACAATTAGAAACAAGTTTAAATACATATATTAATCAAACACTAACTGAAGAAATTGCAAGTAATATTACACTTGATTTAAGTTCAGTTAAAACAGACCTTGTTGGTGTATATCAATATTCAGTAAAGTATAATAATCAATTATATACATCAACAATAGAAGTATATGAACCACAAACAGTAATAATTACACCTAATAGTGAAACAGAAGTTAAAGAAGAACCAAAAGAAGATACACAGCCAGAAACTCCTACACCTACGCCAGAGCCAACAACAGAAACAGAGCAATAAAAAAGATCTAGAATTCTAGATCTTTTTTTTATGATAATCCAACTATATTATTATCAATAACATCTATTTTTTCATAACATGGTCTCTTAGATAAACCAGGCATAGTCATAATACTACCTAAATAAATAGTTATAATCTCTGCTCCATTAAATATTTCCACATCTTTAACAGTAATAGTAAAATCTTTAGGAGCACCAACTAACTTAGGATCATCTGAAAATGAATATTGAGTTTTAGCAATACAAACAGGATAATTACCATAGCCATATTCTTCTATATTTTTTATTTTATCTAAAGCTATATCCGTATATTCAATATTGCCAGCATGATATATATTTTTAGCAACACAAGCTATCTTTTCTTTTATTGATAAATTATCATCATATAAAACATGAAAGTTACTTTTCTTTTTACATAAAGCTACTACTTTTTTAGCTAAGTCAACAGCACCTTTTCCGCCATCAACATAAGCAGTAGATAAACTAAAATCTACTCCTTTATCATTACAAAATTCTTTAACTATATTAATCTCATCATCAGTATCGGTTGTAAATTTATTTAAACAGACAATAACATCTACTCCATATTGTCTTAGATTATCTATATGAGTATCTAAATTTTCAAGACCTTTTTTTAATGCATCATCATTTTTTAAGAAAACATCATCTTTAGAAACCCCACCATGATATTTCATTGCTTTAATTGTTGCCACCAATACAATTACATTTGGTTTTAATCCAGCCTTACGACACTTAATATCTAAAAACTTTTCTGCTCC
>AUXO016601686.1_pt1 | contig 13603 bp, 13 predicted proteins | sample 768731 | NCBI WGS metagenome assembly AUXO01 (sample SAMN02715735, study PRJNA202380) | gut metagenome | biome: sheep rumen | host: Ovis aries | place: New Zealand: Palmerston North
TCCGGAATTTCAACATCAGTTGCTTCCTCATAAGAATTCATTATTCCAGCAAGGGCAGATTCACCTGTAGCGGACACAGGACTGGTTACATAAACATGACCGCTGGTAATTCCTGCTGATTTTAAAGCTGAAATGTACATATCACCAGTTATTGTTGTGATTTTTGATTTGTCAACACTAACTTGAAGGTTATCATTATCATTCAAATCCACAAGTGCTGAAGACAAAATTTGACTTGATGAATAATATTTTCCGGTTATCCCTCCGGAAATTGCATTTACATCACTTGCACTTATTATTTGTGTTCCCGCATTTGCAACATCAATGCCGGATTGGCTTTGGAAAAAGGTATCGACAATTGATTTGTAATCTGAATTTGCATAGGTTGTTTCACCGTAAGTTATTACAACATTTGAGTCAGTTGAAAATCCTGCTGGGATCAACATTCCAACAAGGATTAAAGCTAATATTGCTATTGTAATCTTGCGCATTATTTTCACCTCTATTTAGTGCATTGCTTTTTATATATCTGAGAATCCGTTATGAGTTGAAATATTCAGTTGAAATTAGCTGAGAAATATTCAATTTTCATTTCACTAATACTCGTCCATTCACGAATTCCTATTTTAAATTAGTCAAAGTAGTATTTAAATGTTTCAGTTTTCTAGACATTTAGTTTCCAATATCAAGTTTTAAAAAACATTGTAAAAAATATACAATGATATAACAATATATTCTAAAAATTGTTCAAATGAATGGAATTATTGTCTGAAAAAAATGCCAACATTCAAAGTTTTCATAACCATTAATAATTTCAAAATTCCAAATAATTATAGAGGTAGTTATTATGCAAAGCAACATATCAAAAGAACTTAACATGAAATTTCCGCCAATAGCATTACTTAAAAGCGACACAAAACCTGAAGATGCAAAAGGACCTAAACAAGGCAGAGGAGGATGTGTAATGAGCTTTATTGCTCAGACCATTGCCAAAAGAACAACCACATGCTTTGGAAGAGACAATGTAACATGTGGAGGATTGCCTGTAGGATTCGGCTGGGGAAGCGGTTTTGCCAATGAAGATGCAATGGATTTTCAGGCAACATTCCTGTCATGCGGTGTGGAATCAGCACCGAACAGAGAATCATATGAAGAAAAAGTAAACAACATACCAAAGCACTCACGTGAAATGTTCATCGAAGGAGAAAGAATATATTCCGATTTTGAAACTGCAAAAGAATGCATTAAAAAGAGACCTGTTTATGATGAGGGAGAATTTGTTATTTTTAAAGGATTGGAAAATCTTAAGGACGATGAAATTCCAAAATCAGTTATCTTTACCGTAAACCCAATAGAGCTAACAGCCATAATTCAGATCAATTCATCATTCAGACTAGAAGGCAACTATATCCTGACTCCACAGGCATCAGCCTGTCAGGCCATCGGATGCTTTACATTCAAGCAGGATGAAAGTGACAATCCAAAACCCGTTTTGGGACCTATTGACTTTGCCGGAAGAAGCAAGATGAAACATTTCATACCAAACGATTACCTGACATTGTCCATGCCATGGAAACTGTTTTTGAAACTGGAAGAGATAAGCAAAAAAAGTGTCCTCCAATCACATTTAATGAAAAAATATATTTAAAACCAATAATATACAGTTAAGGCAATTATGAAAAAATTACTATCTCCAATGAAGAATAAAATTCACTTAATAATATTTATCTTCATTTTTTTACTGATACAGGTTTACTGTGATTTAACATTACCCCAATACACAGCAGATATTGTCAATATAGGGATTCAAAACACCAATTTTCAGTTTATCATAGACACCGGATCAGTAATGCTTTTGATGGTTGCAGTTTCAGCTCTTGCAACCGTTGGAGTATCATATTTTTCAAGCAGAGTAACATCTGCATATGCAAAGGATTTAAGAAAAATCATTTACAAAAAAGTTTTAAGATTCTCAAATCATGAGCTTAACGAAATTTCACGTTCTTCATTAATTACAAGAACCACAAATGATGTGAATCAGCTGCAGGGAGTGTTGAGCTTTATTTTCACCACCCTTATTTTTGCTCCCCTTTTAGGAATCGGAAGTATCATCAAAGTGTTTGAACTTCAAACAGACCTGTCATGGATTATAGTGGTAAATTTCATTGCAGTGATTATCCTTTTGGTTGCCGTTATGGTTAGGGTTCTTCCCTACTTTAGAATTTCACAGGAAATCATCGACAGGATAAACAAAACAGCTAGGGAAATACTGATAGGGATTCCTGTTATAAAAGCATTTGTCAGACAGGATTTTGAAGAGAAAAAATTCCAAAAGGTAAACAAGGAATTCTATGATGTGAACATCTACGTATTCAAAACAATACTCATAATGCTTCCTTTAATGACCCTGATCATGAATCTGATGGTGGTTTTAATTCTTTATTTCGGCGCATATGATGCCATAAACAATGGAATACTGACTGGAGACATAATAGCTTTTATTCAGTATGCAACTCAGATTGTCAGCTCTTTTCTAATGATTGGTGGATTTTTCATTATGCTTCCAAGATTTCTCGTTTCCGGAAGGCGTATCAGTGAAGTGCTGAACACCGAAATTACAATAACAGACGGTGAAATCACTGAAATTGCCGATAACTCAACAATTGAATTTAAAAATGTTTCCTACAAATATCCGGGAAGTGAAAGGGAAACTCTTAAAGACATTAATTTTACCTTGAAACCTGGAAAGACCACTGCAATCATTGGTGGAACCGGAAGCGGAAAATCCACAATTCTCAATCTTATTCCTCGTCTTCAGGATCCGACATCCGGTGAAATCCTGATTGATGGAATAAACATCAAAAGCATCAATCTGAAAAGCTTAAGGGATAAAATCAGCTTCACTCCTCAAAAGGCCATTCTATTTCAGGGAGATGTCAGGTCAAACATGCAGATTGGAAAGCTTGATGCAAGTGACGATGAAATCAGACATGCACTGAACCTTGCGCAGGTTGATTTCGTCAGCAATTTAGCTGAAGAGGTAACACAGGGAGGTTCCAATTATTCAGGCGGTCAAAAGCAGCGCCTGTCAATAGCCAGAGCCATCATAGGCAATCATGACTTTTACCTGTTTGACGATTGCTTTTCAGCGCTTGACATGAATACAGAGCGAAAGATTAAAGATAATCTGAAAGATTTGAAGGACTCTTCAATTCTAATCGTATCTCAGAGAATTTCAACAATAATGGATGCTGATGAAATCCTTGTCATCGACAACGGAAAAATTATCGATAGGGGAACACATGACAATCTTGTGGAAAGCTGTGAAATCTACAGGGAAATCGTAAATATCCAGATTGATTATATGGAGGCATTGACATGAGCCCAAGACCACTTAGAAGAAAGCCTCCGGAAAAGCCTGTTGACAACAAAAAGGCAATCAGAAACATTTTGATATTGCTTAAAAACCATAAATGGAAATTGATACTGACAATGATTTGTGCCGTAATCTCAACGGCTTTTACTATAATTGCCCCATTGCTTATCGGTCAGGCCACAACATTGATATTTGACGGAATAAACAATATTTTAAACAATACCGGTTCGATTGATTTTGAGGGTCTTGTAAATCTTTTGATAATTGTAGTTATCCTTTACGTCATTAGCTCAGTATTTTCATATCTTCAAAGCATATTCCTAATTGAAGTGACAACCAAGATCAGCTATGATTTAAGAGAAAAATTAATGGATAAAATCCTTCATTTGCCAATGAACAAGGTTGAGGAAAACAAGAGAGGAGATATATTATCAAGGGTAACAAATGATGTGGATTCTCTTCAAAACGGAATTACCCAATCATTCATCCAGCTTACAACAGCAGTGATTACTCTTATAGGAGTATTCCTCATGATGCTTTTCATCAATCTCTGGATGACACTGGCTACAGTCATTCTCATTCCGATTGCATTCATACTTATCCGATTCATGACAAAATACTCTCAAAGCTATTTTTTAAAGCAACTGGAATTCAAGGGTTCACTTAACGGCCAGGTTGAAGAAACATTCACCGGCCATGACATCATCCGCGCATTCAACCAGGAGGAAGTCTCAATGGACAGATTTGAAAAGGACAACGACAGCTGGTTTGTGCATGAATGGAAATCACAATTCTATTCAAGTCTGAACGGTCCTCTGATGAATTTCATTTCAAACTTCACATATGTTGTGGTTGCTGTTTTGGGTGCTGTATTTGTGCTTCAAAAGTTGATTGCAGTCGGAGACATTCTGGCATTTTTCCAATACACACAAAGCTTTACAAGACCAATTCAGCAGATTACAAGAGTCATGAATCAAATTCAAACTGCAATGGCAGCAAGTGAACGTATTTTCGAATTTTTAGAATTTGAAGATGAGGAAAACCCATCAACTAGAGAGATTACTGAAATTAAAGATGGAATCACATTTGAAAACGTGAGCTTCTCATACACTCCGAATGAAAAGATTATTAAAAACCTGACATTTGATGTGAAAAAGGGTGAAAAAATAGCTATCGTAGGTGAAACCGGAGCAGGAAAAACCACAATCGTCAAACTGCTCATGAGATTCTATGACATCGATTCAGGTTCCATAAAAATCGACGGAACCGACATTGAGGATTACGATAAAAACAGCTTAAGGTCACTTATCGGAATGGTTCTGCAGGATTCCTGGCTGTTTTCAGATACAATATCCAACAATATTCGTTATGGAAATCTGGATGCTGGAAATGATGATGTAATCGATGCGGCAAATCAGGTTTATGCCGATAACTTCATAAGGAAACTGTCAGATGGATATGAAAGCGAACTGAATGAGGATACAGACAATATTTCCCATGGACAAAAGCAATTATTAACAATAGCAAGAACCCTCTTGGCCAAAAAAGAGATTTTGATTTTGGATGAGGCAACTTCAAGCGTTGACACCAGAACCGAAAAGTTAATCCAAAAGGCAATGGATAAAATGATGATCGGAAAAACAAGTTTTATAATTGCACACAGACTGTCAACAATCAGAAATGCGGATAAGATTATCGTTATTGAAAACGGTAAAATAATCGAGCAGGGAACACATGATGAGCTATTAGCCAAAAAAGGATATTATTATCATACGTTAAACAGTCAAAATAAGGAAAATATGCTGTAATTAAAAAAAAGGAAATTTTGGAAAATATCAAGATATTTTCCATTGCTAATTAATGTTTTCCAAACAGATTCCCCATGTTTTCATGGATTCCTCATCCAGATATTCAATGGAATTTGCTTTTTTGAAAAACTCATCACATTTTTTGTAGTCCTGCCAATCGAAGTATACATACGCTTTGCCCTTCAGAGCTTCAAACTCATTTTCATCAACTGATAAAACCCTATCATACACATCGATTGCATCATCAAATTCTCCGCTTAGCCTATTTGCATTTGCAATGTCCAGCCAAACGTTAATGTTATCATCTATTACAAGGGCATTAATCAACTCATCAATTCCCTCATCGAATTCCTCTAAATTAATCAGTGCCAAACCCTTAAGGTAGTGCGCATCGAAATTTGATTTGTTAACGTCAATTGCCTTGTCGCAAAGTTCAATTATGCGAATGTTATTTTTGTAATAGTCCATTTTGCTTGAGCCCAAATTATCATATTTTTTTATGGCTCTTCTGACGTAATCCTGATCTCTATTCAAAGCCAATTTGGCATTTCTGGAGGATTCCTTAATGAAAACCGGAAGTTCATCTGAGTCAATGACCTCATCCTTGAATTTTGACATGTCGTAAAGGATATCATCAATTTGGTCAACAGTTTCCTCGCCGAATTCCTTCAAGTCAAATTCATCAACACCACTTACATCCAAATCCTTTAAGATTTCCTTACTTTCCGCACTTAAAAAATCAATGGTGTCTGAAAGTTGCTGAAGGAATGTGGATTCAAAATATACTTTGTCTGTACGTCTTTTTTTGACTTCTATGTCTTCTGCATCATTTTTCATGAGTTCACCTCACAAAATTATCTGTGCTAATGAATTATATTTTTAAAGTTAAAAAGTTTTCTATTTTAGCCATTGGCAACCTGCTTTTTAAACTTAAGGTTGAATATCCAAATGCATGCAAAACCAATTAATGAACCTATATTCATTCCGATTATTGCCCCAAAGTAAACTCCAAAGACTCCCATTTCCAAAACGATTCCCATAATATATGCAAATGCCATGCTCAAGACCAGTTCCCTTAAAACAGTGAGAGCAAGTGACTTGAATCCTGAACCAATGCCCTGATAAGTATAGGCCGCTGTTGCACCGAAAGGAATCAGAACATTATAGAACACCAATAACTGAAGGATTTGAGCAGACCTGTCCACCAATACCAGATTTCCTGCCTGGAAATTGAACAGCTCACAAATAGGATATGCGAATATGAAAAATATGGCGCAAATGAGAACTGTAATCAACAGACTCAGCAATGTTGCATATTTGATTGTTTCGTTGAAATTAAGCCAGTTTCTTGCCCCAAAGGATATTCCCGAAACGGTTATAGTTGCGATTCCAATTGCCATGCACGGCAGAAATCCAATCGATACAAATCTCCATGCAATTGTAAATGATGCAACTTCAGAAACACCTGCAGTGGTAATAATCAGATAGTTCAAGATTATGGCAACTAGGGCGAATATGATTTCTTCTGTAGCTGCAGGAAGGGATACGACAATCATCTGCCTGTAGATTTCTAATTTGCGCTTGTAATATGAAAACTTGAACTTGAAAAATGTGTCCTTTTTAATAAAAATCCAGTAGAGCATCCACACATATCCTGCAAATGAAGATATCACCGTTGCAAGACCAGCTCCAAATATTCCTAAATTCAGTGTGTAAATCATGATCGGATCTATAATCATGTTCAAAATGGCTGTGAGAATCAGTGGATTGGTTGCACGCCCGACATCACCTTCAGCCCTGAAAATGCTTGCCGTTACATTGGGTGCCAGGAAGGCAATATTCAATAAAAATATGATTTGACCATAGCTTAGGCAATATGTCTTGACGCCTGATGCTCCAAGTAAAACAATCATGTCCTCAAAAAAGAAAATTCCCACAATTAAAACAATGATTGATACTATAAGTGTTAAGATTATAGAGTGTATAACTGCATTATTTGCATCATCAAATCTTTGGGCTCCGACATATCTTGAAATCAGTGAATTGGCACCTGCCCCCACACCGTTTCCAAGGCCAATGATTACAAGATACAGTGGAGATATGAAACCAAGGGCGGCAAGCGCATCTGCATTGAGACCTGAAACCCAAAAGCTGTCAATAAGATTATTTAAAAACATCAGAAGCATTGAAAATATTGTTGGAAATGCCAATTTGTTAATGGCCTTTCTGGGATTTCCTACAATCGATTCAATATTTTCATTTGCTTGCATAGTTTATTATTCGAAAGCAGAATATTTAATTTTTTTGTTAAAAATGATAGCAATTGCTTTTTTTGGTTCTGTAGCAATTATTGCACATCAAACATCTTGATTCTTCAGAAGTACCGTTCTTCCAATTTTTCAAAAAGTCGTTTTCACATACAAACGGCCTATACATTGACATGAACTCAATATTGGTGTTGTTTAAAAGTTCATTCATATGGTTGATGTTGTTAAATCCTCCGCCAACAATAACGGGAACATCAACAGAATTGATTAACTTTGTGGTGTAGTCAACAAGCTCCCCTTCACCGGATAATTTTTTTGTGAAATACAGTGGGGACAATGGTCTTGTAACCTGAATTGAATCTACTCCAACTTTTTCAAGCAGTTTGCATGATTCAAGACTTTCATTTGCATCAAATCCGTCTTTTCTCTCATCAAATGTGTTTACCTTAACTGAAACATGCAAATCCAAATTATTCTTCATTACCTTGATCAGTTCCAATACAAGACGCATACGATTGAATACATTTCCCCCGTAGTCATCTTCACGCTGATTATAATATGGGTTGATGAACTTGGAGAGGAAAAAATTATTTCCAACGGACAATTGGATACCGTCAAAACCTGCAAACTGTAGCTTTTGAGCCGCTTCAATAATGTCTGCCTGAATTTTTCTTATGTCTTCAACTGTCAGGTCATTTACCTGAATGTCCAAATCGATTCCACGATTGAACTTGATGAACTCGACCTGTCCCAGAATCGGAACATCATAACTGTGTGTGATTTCAGCTATTTTTCTTGCCATGGTCATGAAATTCAGGCTGTCCATCCTGTATGAGTGTTCGATGAATTTATCTTTTGGATATATTGAATATAGCTCTGAAGTAATTAATCCAACGCCGCTGGAAGCTATTCTTTCATACCTATTATAGATTGCATCCAAGTCGTTTTGCTGGGATTCCCACAAACCTGTTCTGATGATGCGACTGTTAAGTGTTAAATCTCCCAATTTACATTTATCGAATATTGTTTTCATAGAAATAAATTAGTCAAAAATAGTATAAAAAGAAATAAGTAATTTTAAACTTACTTATATTCCATAGACTTCACGATACTGACTTAAAAGATCCTCTTTTTCATCATCACTTCTAGTATCGTCCAGTTCATTGAAAAAATAGGAAGTAATCTCATATAAGATCCTGTTTGTCTTCAATCCCTTTTCGGTCAATGCATATTCGGTTTTGTTGTGAACCTCATCGATAACAGTCTTTGTAACCAGGTTCTGCTCTTCCATATATTTTAAAGTTTGAGCAAGCACATGATTGCTGATTGTCGGATTCATCTGTTTAAACTCATTGAAGTGAGTTTTTCCATTATAGATATTGGACATTATGCAGAATATCCATTTTCTATTGAATACATCCAAGGTATTTCCAATAGGGCAAATATTATTTTCAACCATAGTATCGCCAAGTAATTCAATAATTACTTATCTATTTATTAATCAAATGTTTTAAATATTTCTTTGAGGTATAGAAATGAAAATTACATATTGGAGCGATTTTGCCTGTCCATATTGTTATATAGGCAACACCAGACTGAAAAGAGCCATTGAAGATTTGGATTTGGATGTTGAATTTGACATACGTGCCTTTGAGCTTGACCAGAATGCACCAAAAGATGTTGAGTCAACAACCGTTGAGAGATTTGCAGTTAAATACGGCCTTTCAATTGAGGATGCAAAAAAACAGGTAAATCAAATTTCACAGTTAGGCATTGAAGAAGGAATAGATTTCAAGTATGAAACAACACTCTACACCAACACCCGTGATGCCCACAGGCTGATGAAACTTGCCCAGAGCAGGCATCCTGAAATTGTTGGAGATTTGGCAACAATGCTATTTGATGCATATTTTGTTGAAAACCTTAAATTGGCTGATTATGAAGTGCTGTTTGAAGTTGGCTTAAAAGCGGGCTTGAAAGAAGATGAAATTGAAGAGGTTTTGAAAAGCAGTTTATATAATTCAAAAGTCCAGGAAGATGAAGACATTGCACTTTCAGGAGGAATTCATGCAGTTCCGTTTTACCTTTTTGATGGCAAATATTCCATTCCCGGAGCATTATCATATGAAGACTTTAAAAGCGTTTTAAGTCAAATCGTTGCTGAAAGTGAAGTGGATGATGATAAGGACACCGACAACTGTGCAGATGGAGTATGCAGGATATGAAACTTAGATGGTTAGGTCACTCAGCATTTGAATTAGTCTCTCGAAATGGATTAAACATTTTGGTTGACCCGTTCATTCAGGCAAATCCTGCATGCCCTCTAAAAGCAGGTGACGTTAATCCGGATATTATCTGCATAACCCATGGCCACGCAGACCACTTCGGAGATGTCGTGGAAATTGGACGAAACAATCCTAAATTGGTTGTGATATGCAATTATGAAATTTCAATATATTTGCAAAGAAAAGGAATTAATGCAATCGGATTGAACTGTGGAGCATCCGTTAAAGTTAATGACGTTGAGATAAGAATGCTTAAGGCAGAGCACTCATCAACATTCGATTTTGAAATTGACGCGAAATATGCAGGAAATGCAGGAAGCTTTCTGTTTACATTTGACGATGATTTGAAGGTTTTCCATGCGGGAGACACAGGACTGTTTTCAGATATGAAATTTGTAATTGGAGACATCTACAAACCGGATATTGCATTACTTCCTATCGGAAATATTTTCACAATGGATCCAAAAGAAGCAGCCATTGCAGCCAGCTGGATTAATCCGGAAATTGCCATTCCTATGCATTACAACTCATTCCCTTCAATTGCACAGGATGGTGAAGACTTTAAAAAATCAGTTACAAACTGTAAAGTATTCCTTCCAAAAGTTTTAGAAACCCTTGAATTTTAAAATATATTTATAGCCTATGAAGTTAAAAATAATTCAAGGTGTTAAAATGAAAATAGCTATCAGATACTATACAAAAACTGGAAATACAAAAAAGCTTGCAGAAGCAATTGCCAGCGCAATCAATGTAGAAGCAAAAACTGTAAATGAACCGTTAACCGAAGATGTTGATATCCTATTTTTAGGAAGCGCTGTATACGCTGCAGGAATTGATTCAGAAATTAAGGATTTCATTAAAAACATTAATGTCAATGTTGGCGAAGTGGTCAACTTCTCATCCGCCGCATTAATCGAGTCAACCTACAAGCAAGTTAAAAAAGAAGTTGAGACAAAAGGCATTAAAATGAGTGAGGACGAATTCCACTGCAGAGGAGCATTTAAACTCATTCACAGAGGAAAACCTAACGATGAAGATTTGAAAAACGTGCAGGAGTTTGCAAAAAGAATAATTTCCTAATCATCATTATTCTTTTTAATCAACTCTTCCAACTCATCAAAGCGTTTGTTGAAATGCTTTTTCAGGATTGCAGCAGTCAGTGTTGCAGTACCGACACCTGATAAAATGTAACCTCCCCAAACAAGGAATAAACTATTGAATTTACCAACACTGGTTTTACCTAAAATCGCATAACCGTTACTTGTAAACGCATTTGAAACCATGCTTATTGCATCCAAAGGCGCAACACCTTCTGCAAATATAGTGGTGAAAAAGCTGATGAATATTATTCCAAACAATAATATTATGGCAATTCCCAAACCATTATTTACAGTATATTCCATGAATTTGAAATAGAACACTTTAATATAATATATAAAGACGCACATATGAACTAAATCAAAAAGTGTCACCAATGAGCCACCTGTAATAAATAAATCAATAGATCCGAAAGGTATCAACAAGAAGAATAAAATAGCATTCTTAACTGATTTTTCTTCAAGCTTTGAAGCCAAATAGATTGAAAGTATAATTTCAATGAAAACAAACAGATATAGATCATTATTTTTATAAATTAATGTATAAAATGAATAAAAAATTATAATTATACATAAAAACATCATTACCAGGTAGGAAACCTGCCTTAATGTATGCAATTCATCTTCAGGAAAATATTCATTTAGATTAAAAATCCTATTTGAGCTATTTTCTATTTTATTCAATGTAAATTTTAGCCCAAACACCAACACTGAAAAAATAATTATAATAAAAATTGTTAATAATATAAATTGAATCATTTAAACACCACTAATACCTCAAGGAGTATAATATTGATCTAATAATTGTAATAAAACAACATATGCTTATTGCAATAGGATGACCCATCAATGCCACAATCAAACCGACAATGAAAAATATTGAAGGGATGACAATTGCATTCTTAACATCCAATGCATCTTCCAGATAAGTTTCATCAGGATTCATTTTGATTAGCAATCTTGCCATAACAAACAATACAAAATTAATCAAAATAAAGTCAATACCATATAAAACCTGACTCAAAAATGAAAACGGATTGTTTGCAACAAATGTTGTCAAATATGGAATTACTGAAACTATCAAAAGCAATAATATATTCAACCAAATAATCTTTGCATTAATCTTTTCAACATGCTGGTAGATGACATGATGATATTGCCATAAGTTGACGCATACAAGAAAACTAATCAGATATGCAAAATATGATGTCTTAATAGCCCATATTGAAGCTATTGATGCAGTTGCCGGTTGGGGCAATTCCAATACCAAAACAGTTACAATAATTGCAATGATTGCATCATAAAATGCTTCAAGCCTACCGGTTTCCATGTAACTATTTTTACCCATATATTAACTTTTATTAAAACAAATATTAAAAATTAATCATAATAGCAAAAAATTGAAAAAATTTATGAAAGTTAAATAACTTTCAAATTAAATTTTATCCAAAGCCTGACTCACATCAGCTATGATATCCTCAATATCCTCAATACCAACAGAGAATCTTATCAAATCAGGAGTAACGCCTGTTGACAGCTGCTGCTCTTCAGTCAATTGTGAGTGTGTGGTTGATGCGGGGTGAGTCACAAGTGACTTTGCATCACCAATATTTGCCAAAAATGAAATCAATTCAACATTTTCAATGAATTTCAATGCTCCGTCATAGCCTGCCTTAAGTCCGAATGAAATGATTCCACCATAACCTTTTTCAGCATATTTTTTAGCAACTTCATGGTTTGGTGAGGATTCAAGACCGGAATATGTTACCCAAGCGACTTTCGGATGAGCTTCAAGATATTCAGCCATTGCCATCGCATTTGAGGCATGCCTTTCAATTCTGAGACCTAATGTTTCCAAACCTTGCAATAATAAAAATGATCCGAACGGAGATGGGATTGCACCGGTATCTCTTCCGACAACTGTTCTGAGCCTTGTAGTAAATGCAGCATCGCCAAATGTTTCTGCAAATACCAAACCGTTGTATGTTTCATCAGGTTCGGACAATGTAGGGAATTTTCCGTTCATCCAGTCAAAATCTCCCTTTTCGATTACAATACCTCCTAAAGTAGTACCATGACCTCCAATATACTTGGTTGCAGAACTTGCAATTATATCAGCACCATGGTCAAAGGGTCTTACTGAACCTATTCCCACAGTGTTGTCCGCAATCAATGGAATGCCGTGTGAGTGTGCAATTTCAGCCAGCTTACCAAAGTCAGGAATGTCAAGCTTAGGGTTTCCGATTGATTCAACATAAATTGCCCTTGTCCTATCATCTATTGCCTTTTCAAAAAGTTCAGGTGATTGTGAGTCAACAAATGTAACTGTACGGCCCAATTCCTCAAGAGTATTTTCAAACAGTTCATAGGTTCCACCGTATAGATTATCCGCTGAAACTATATTGTCTCCAACCTGTGTAAGGTTAATGATTGCATAAAATATTGCTGCCATTCCTGAAGCTGTTGCATAAGCTGCGGTTCCACCTTCAATTGCAGCCATTCTCTTTTCAAACGCTTCGGTTGTAGGGTTGTTTAATCTTGTATAAATGTTTCCTCCCTCTTTAAGCGCAAATCTGTTTGCAGCCTGTTCAGGTGAGTCGAATACATAAGAAGTTGTTTGATATATTGGTGTCACTCTTGAGCCGGTTTCATCCACTTCTTCCTGGCCTGCATGAACGCCAATAGTTGATATGTTTTTTTTGTTTTTAATTTCATACGCCATAATAATCATATGAATATTTGTAGGTCAAACTATTAAATCATATCATTA
>AUXO018402310.1_pt1 | contig 13602 bp, 13 predicted proteins | sample 768731 | NCBI WGS metagenome assembly AUXO01 (sample SAMN02715735, study PRJNA202380) | gut metagenome | biome: sheep rumen | host: Ovis aries | place: New Zealand: Palmerston North
GAAATATGATATTAAGTTCAATCCAGATATGAATCTTTGGGAAGACCTCTATGTTACCTGCTCTCTGCTTATCCACAACATAAAGATTGCTTATGTACATAAGGCTCTCTATCAATATGACTCCTGCATTAATGACAATAGCATTGTGCGCTTTCGTAAAGATTCGCACGTCCGTTCAGGCATAATTTTCATCGATACATTCGAGCCGATATTGTCTTCCTCACGATATCAAGAGGGATGGTTCTTTAGAAAGTGTAGGATTAAGAAATGGATATTCACGATAAAGCATTCCATTTATGATATACAAGAAACATATTCAGAGATAAACCAAATATACATAGACCAAGCTAAAGTTCTAAGTCCATGGAATCAAAAGCGTTTGATAGCGTTAAGCATTAAGGGTTGGCCTGGGATTGCACACACTATTGACTCAATAAAGAAATTTGTACACAAATGATATACCTAATTGTAATCTTATTATTGCTATATTTCTCTTTCTATTATGACATTAACGGGAAGAAAAAATATAGAAAAGAGTGTTATCTGTTAATGCTGGTTATCTTTATTCTCATGGCAGGATTGAGATACAGGCTTGGCGTGGATACAACTGCTTATCTGGACAGGTTTTATTACAGAACGCCAAGTCTTTATAAGTTGAAATGGGATGATTTGGCATTTGGTACAGATCCTCTTTATACATTGCTAAATTCATTTGTTTTGACACTCGGTGGCAAATTCTATGTTGTTCAATTATTGAATGCTGCATTTGTAAACATCTTGATTTTTAAATATATCAAGAAACATACAGATGCTGTATTTATAAGTTTGTTTATATATTTTATTTGGCAGTATGCTGCTATAAATATGGAGGAAATGAGGGCAAGTATGAGCTTGGCTGTATGCCTGTTTGCAAATGATTACATGCTTGAAAAGAAATGGGCTAAAGGCATGGTGCTTTATCTTATAGGTTGTTTATTCCACGCCTCCACGATTGTTGTAATGGTGATGCCTTTACTATTCTTCCTACACTTTAACAAAGTCGGAGTTGTTGTGCTGATAGGAGCATTAATATTTGGTTTTGTTATACAATCATATGTAAACGATTATCTGGCGCTTATTGAGCTAAATGATGCTATTGAAGGAAAGGCTGAAAAATATGCCGAAAGTGAAAAATATATGGAAAAGGACTTAAATATATTTGGATATATAAGAGCGGTTATACCATATCTATACGGAGTAGTTTCAATTTGGCTCATGAGGTCAGGAAGGTTGGGCTATCGCCTAACGAGAATGGAACCCCTTATAATGATATATCTTGTCTTTGGAATGTTGAATTTAGGTGTGCCCATCGCATATAGGTTTATGAGGTTTTATGTCATATACTATATAATGTTCATAGCGGAATTTATGTTGTTTTTGTTTCAGCACAACATTGAGAGATGTAGCAAAAATTTAATATATACAAAGACTTTAGTAATTATGTTCCCTTTTTTCCTTTTTATTGCATTAGGAAGACTTGCGGAAGACAAATGGCCAAGATACCATCCGTATTCTTCTATTTTTGACCAGCAGTTAGACCGTAAACGGGAAATTTTGTATTCGGAAATTTCTTCAGGCCATTCTGCACATGTTGGTAAATATTAATATATATATATTGGTTCAAGTCGGTTAAAGTAAATATGAAAAAAGAGCTTATTTCAATAATAGTCCCTGTTTATAACGTCGAGAAATATTTATGCAGGTGTTTGGATTCCATTGTTGCGCAGACCTACTTTGATTGGGAAGCAGTTCTTGTAGATGATGGAAGTATCGATAAGAGTGGGGCAATCTGTGATGAGTACGCATCTCTTGACCATCGCTTTAAAGTGGTGCATAAGCAGAACGAAGGTGTGGCTAAAGCCCGTATTACAGCCTTTGAGTATTCGCAGGGAGAGTTCATCACCTTTGTCGATGCGGACGATTATATATCACCAGAATATTTGGAGAAGCTTTCAGCCCCAATCATAGAAAATGAAGCAGATATGGTGTCTTGTGATTACTGTAAGGTTGAAAAAGGAAAAACGAGGATGACACCAGCAAAATTTACAGGCACCTACGAAGAAGAGCAAATAACAGAGTTTATTGAGAAGCATTATTTCTATGATGAGACTACTAAAGGATATGGTATGGCGTGTTGTTTGTGGTCAAAGATGATACGAAGAGAGTATGTGTTGGAGGGATTGGAGCATGGACGAGGTATGTGGTTTGGAGAGGATCAGATCTCAATGTTTACCATGCTTTTGTCTTGTAGGAAATTAGTACTTATTTCTGATAGGCTTTATTATTATGTACAACATGAAGGTCAGGCAGTGAAACGCTATGATGGGTCTTTATGGGATAATATCATCATGTTGCTGAGTAGATATAAAACTCTCATACCGAATATAAAATGTCTTCCAGGTTTGCATAGACGTACATGGGAATACATCAAGAGGACCATCATAAACAAGATGATGCCTGCTAATGTGAGTATGAATGTCTTTATGCATCATCTCTCAAAAATGCGAAGTCATTCGTATATGGAACAATTCTTCAAGACAGATAACATATATGTTGGTAAAAAAGACAAGATTATATATTGGCTACTTCGGGAACGGCACTTTATCATGTTGTTTTTTTTGTTAAAAATACGAATGAGAAATAAATGAATAATATATGAAAGAAATGACAACCAAGGATATTCAGATGGTAAGTCTGGATATTTTGAAAGATATTCATGAATTTTGTGTAAAACACGAGATTAAATACTCTTTGTTCTCTGGCACATTGATTGGTGCTATACGTCATCACGGTTTTATACCGTGGGATGATGATTTGGACATAGCCTTCACAAGACCAGAATATGAAAGATTTGTGAAGACATATGAGTCAAAAAGAGGCTATAAACTTTTCGCACGCGAAAGGCAAGGAAGAGATGTGTATATAACCTATGCCAGAGTGTGTGAAATGGAGAAAACCTATGTTGATGATTCTTTTTTCCCATGGTCAAATGAGAGAAAAGGAATATGGGTAGATGTCTTTCCTTTGGATGGTGCAGAGGAAGATTTTGAAGAGGCAAAAAAACAGATATCGGAAAATTTCAAAATATGGAATACAGGAGTTAGGATTCGTAACACAAAATGTCCATTTCGTCTTTCGCATAATAAAATGAAGTTGCTGATTAAAAAAATTCTCTATGGGTGGCGCAGTGATCGAATATTTGACAAGCATGCAGAATTTTGCAAGAGGATAGATTTTAACACGTCTAAAAATTATAGTCATTTGGCATGGGGAGGATGGAAAATGCGTGAATATTATAAGACTTCTGCTTTTTCAGATTATGTATTAATGCCCTTTGAGGATACGGAGTTCTATGTCATGAAGGATTTTGATGGAGCATTGAGGGCAAAGTATGGAGATTATATGCAATTACCACCGATAGAAGAAAGAACCCCGGGGCATACCTCTTACAAATATTATTGGAAGTAGAATAATCAATATGAAAAAAATAATAACATACGGAACATACGACCTGCTGCACCAGGGACATATCAATCTGTTGCGTCGAGCAAAAGAGTTAGGTGACTACTTGATAGTGGGCGTTACTAACGACAGTTTTGACCGTGAGCGCGGGAAACTGAATGTACGAAATAATGTATTGGAGCGAGTAGAGGCTGTAAAGGCTACAGGCTATGCCGACCAAATTATCATCGAGGACTATGTCGGGCAGAAAATTGATGATATACAGAAGTATGATATTGATATCTTTGCCATTGGTTCTGACTGGGCGGGTAAGTTTGATTACCTTAAAGAGTTCTGTGAAGTGGTGTATCTGCCTCGTACAGAGGGTATCAGTTCTACTATGTTGCGTGATGAGTCAACTACTGATATCCGTACTGGCATCATTGGTTGTGGTCGTGTAGCAAGACGCTTTCCCGCTGAGGCTGATGTGGTAAGCGGCGTGAAGGTAGTGGCTGCATACGATATTGATCTGCGTGCCGCTGAGGAATTGTCTCTGCACTCCTCGGAGATTAAAGCCTACGACAATCTACAAGATTTTTATGATGCGGTAGATGCTGTATATATTGCTACGCCACATCTGACGCATTATGACTATATCAGACAGGCAATAGAGGCAGGTAAGCATGTACTATGTGAAACTCCTTTGGTGCTACGTGGCGATAAAGCTAAAGAGGTTTACAGATTAGCTAAGGAAAAAGACCTATTCCTGATGGAGGCAAATAAGACGGCGCATTGTCCTGCTTTTAACCATCTGATGGTGATGATTAAGTCTGGTGTTATAGGTGAGGTAGTGGATGTAGAGGCATCGCTCTCCAAACTATGGGATGATGATAAGACACTCCGTGAATTTGACCCTCAGCAGGCTGGAGGCTCTATGTATGAATTGGGGAGCTATCCTTTGTTGCCTATCCTCAAGCTTTGCGGTATTAATTATAGGAATCTGAATCTCTATTCCCGTATGAAAGATGGGATAGATATGTACACCAAGGGCGTGTTTCGATTTGATAATGCCGTGTGTTCTTTTAAGGTAGGTTTGGGTGTTAAGACCGAAGGCAACTTGATTGTCTCAGGGACGAAAGGTTATGCCTATGTTCCTGCTCCTTGGTGGAAGACAGACTATTTTGAGCTGCGCTATGAGGATCAGAATCAAAATAAGAAGTTCTTCTATAAGTGGGACGGGGCAGGTCTGCGCTATGAGATTCAAGAGTTTATATCCTGTATTGTGAATAATCGCCAAAGCACAGCTCGGCTCCGTCGTCGAGAGAGTATTGCCATGGCAGAGATTATGCAGCAGTTCTCAGAACATATAAATCAATTTACGATATGAGAGAAATGACAACTCGAGATATTCAGATGGTAAGTTTGGATATCTTGAAAGATATTCATGAATTCTGCGTGGAAAACAATATTAAATACACATTGTTTTCTGGAACATTGATTGGAGCTATACGTCATAAAGGTTTTATTCCTTGGGATAATGATTTAGATATAGCCTTTACTAGGCCAGAATATGAGAAATTTGTGAAAAGCTATAAATCTAAAAAAGGGTTTAAGTTGTTTGCAAGAGAGAGACAAGGTAAAAATGTCTATCTATCTTACTCAAGGATATGTGATATGAACAGAACTTATGTTGATGATTCTACTTGTCCATGGACAAGTGAAACTAAAGGAGTATGGATAGATGTATTCGTTTTGGATGGGGCAGATTCTGATATAGTAAAGGCAACAAGGTTTTCAAATTTAAATCATTTTGTATGGAAGATAGGCATGTTGCGCAGGAAATCATATTCGTCATTGGATATTTATAATTCTTTCAAAGGCAAAGCAAAATGTATATTATCTAAGATGCTTTTCTTTTGGTGTCCTAATAGAATTTGGGATTGGCATATTAAGTTATGTAAGACAATCCCATTCGAAGGATCCGATTCCTATTCTCATTGGGCTTGGGGGGGCTGGGGTATGCGCGAATATTACAAAACTTCAGCTTTTTCGGATTATCTTTTGATGCCGTTTGAGGATGCTGAATTTTATGTGATACAGGGATATGATGGAGCTTTAAGGGCTAAATATGGTGATTATATGAAGCTTCCTCCAGTGGAAAAAAGGGTAGGTGAACATCAGTGGAAATTTTATTGGAAAGATTAATTATTTATGATAACAAGTAAGAGAATATTAATTGTTGGCGGAGCCAATGGTATTGGATTGTCAATCGCAAAAGTATTAACAGCGAGAGAAGAGGTGGAGCGAGTTTATATTGTAGATAAGGCTCCTCTTGCACCTGAATATAGGGAGGAGAAGATTAAAAGTTTTGAGTTTGACCTTACGAGTGAGGATTACAGCATCTTTGATCAGTTCTCAGATATTGATGGCCTAATGATAACGGCAGGCTTTGGCCGATTAGCTTTGTTTGAGGATATTCCAGAGTCTATGATATCTACCTATTTTAATGTCAACACGATTGCTGTCATACGGGTAATCAAGCATTTCTATGATAAATTACTCTCTCTGCAAGACTTCTATTGTGGCGTGATGGTAAGTATAGCAGGATTTATGTCCTCACCTTTCTTTTCACTGTATGGTGCTACGAAGGCGGCCTTGAAGATATTTATCGAAAGTGTTAATGTAGAGTTGGAGAAAGCAGGCTCATCCAATAAAATTCTGAATGTTTCACCAGGTTCTATCAAAGGTACCAGTTTCAACCAAGGTAAAACTGATTTGGCTCAGACAGAGTCCTTGGCAAGAGAAATCTTAGAGCATCTTGAATCAAAAGATGACCTTTTCATTCCCCAATATGAAGAAATATATAAGAATGTGCTTGCTAGATACCAGAACGATTTCCGTGAAGAAGGGCGACATAGTTATGATTATAAATTAAAGAGTGGAAGAGTACCGCAGCAGAAGAAATGACAATCCTTTTGTCGTCGGAAGCCTGATAGAGATGAATGGCGGGTATTGTTATAAATAGAATGTTTTTAACTACTTATAAATCTTCTTTAACAGCTGATTGATATATGGTTACTAAATTGGAGAGAAAAAATTGGATTGATTGTATAAGAGCTTTTGCAATGATACTTGTAGTATTAGGACATTCTTCTTATAGGCTCGTAACAGACCGTTATTATTTCTCATTGTTTACTGCGCCAATAAAAATGCCGCTTTTCTTTGCAATTTCTGGCTATGTGTTCAGCGATAAGAAAGGAAATGTCAGAGCGTTCTTAAGCAATTGGTTTAAGAAATTAATAATACCTTGGTTTTGTCTAGCCCTTATTCTTGGAATCCCGCGATGTTTCTTCCTGCACTATAACATTTTATTATATCTTTATGACTTAATAAGTGGTGAAGAACTTTGGTTTATGCCTTGTTTCGCTATAGCACAGGTAATACATTTTCTTATTAGGAAATATGGCAGAACGCCAGGCATGGTGGCGCTTATGTGCTTGATGTGTGGAGGGGGTATTTTTTGTCAAAAAACGACTTTCTCAATTTCGCTATGATGAATAGGGCTTTAACTGTTCAAGGCTATTATTTGATAGGATATTTGTTTAGGACTTATGAGGAATCTCTTATGAAATTGTCCTGGAAGGATATTACACTTATTATCTTGTTGTACGTTGGCTTATGTGTTTTGAGCATGTTTGTATATCCACATCGTACAATAGATGTCCATGTTAGTCGTTATTATTCTCTTCCACTTTGTGTATCGCTTATATATATAGGATGCTTGGCGATTTTTGTTATGGCAAGAAAAGCCTTAGTATCTAATTCAGTCCTTAATTATATTGGTAGAAACACCCTGTTGCTATATATTTGGCATCCTTATGTTTTACAGGCTGTTTTGTTTGCTACGGCTTATCTGCATATAACAATGTTTGGATGGGGGTGGTCAATCGCAAAAACTGTAATAGCAATTTTGGTATGTATGATATTTTCAAAATTTATAAATAGGTATGTGCCATTTGTTGTCGGTAAATAATTGGATAATTCGAAACTATGAGTAAATTTGTTGTTTATTTAAAGTGGATTATAGCCTATTACCTTACACGGGTATATGCATGGGTGATTCCAATGCATAAAAACCGATTTGTTTTCCTCTGTATGGGGGGAAATAGCTATGGAGACAGTGTTAAGTGTTTATCAGATTATATTTCTGAGCATCATAGAAATGCGGAGATTGTCTGGGCTTTTTCTGATAATTATTTTGGGAAAGTAGATTGCCGTCACAAGAAGGTTATCTTCGGATCTTTAAAATATTATTATTATGTGGTATCGTCAAAATATTATATATCTAATTGCTATGTCCCTTTTATGTTGATTAAAAGAAAAGGTCAAGTGGTTTTGCAGACGTGGCATGGGACAGCATTGAAAAGAATCGGGCTAGATGCTGTTGAAACAAGTGATCATACTAGATTTGAGAATTTTATCAGACCGGATGTGAAAGATATCGGAAATAAGCAGACTGATATATTCATTTCCGGATCAACGTTTATGACAGAAGTATATCATAGGGCATTAAAGTTCTCTAAAGAAATTTCATTAACAGGAACTCCTCGAACAGATGTGTTCTTTAGTGATTCAAGAGAAATTTCGGGAAGAGTGAAAAGTTATTTTAAAATTGATAAAAGCGCAAATATAATCTTGTATGCCCCAACGTTCCGTCCAGGTGGCTCCTTTGATTATTACAATATAGATCTTCTAAAGGTGAAAAACTATTTTTCATTAAAAGGAAACCGCGAATATGTTATAATGGTAAGGTTACATCCGAATATAGCAGCAAAATCAGATGAACTTAAGAATTGTTTGCCCTTTAGCTATATAGATGCATCTTATTATCCTGATATGCAGGAATTGCTTTGTGCAACAGATGTTCTTGTAACAGACTATTCTTCCGTAATGTTCGAATTTATGTTTACATATAAACCAGTAGTGTTATATGTTCCAGATAAAGACATCTATAATAGAGGTTTTTATTTTAAATTAGAAAGCCTTCCATTCATTATTATAGAAAATAATCAAGAAATCCTTGATAAACTGAATCAATATGATAATGATTTTTATAAGGAGGAAGTTATGGCATTCTGCAAAAAGTATGGTTTTGTAGAAGATGGACATGCAACGGAGAGGGTATATAGTTTATTAATATCTAAATAAAAGTTCTCACTATGTTTGTTGGTTCATTATATAATAAGATATATACATTTGCATTTTATCTTGGGTTTAAGCTAAAATGTAAATGCGTTAAGATTCCATGGTCTACCAAGATTATCGGTAAAGTAAATGCTGACGCAGTGGGGGGGGGCAAAAATAATTATTGGAAAGAATGTTACGCTTAGATCTTTCAGCAGAGGTTATCATGGCGGCATGCCTTTCGGAACAAGTTTACTTGCTGATGCTAAGGATGCAGAGATTAGAATTGGTGATAACTGTAGGATTAATGGCGCATATATTCATGCAAAGAAAAGAATATCAATAGGGAATAATTGTGTGATAGCTTCTGGGGTGAACATCATGGATTCAAATGGTCATTTGCTGCTTTCGTCGAATAGGACTATTAAGAAGACGGATGTACCTAAAGAAATCACGATTGGGAATAACGTATGGATAGGAGTAAATGCTGTAATTTTAAAAGGGACTGTTATTAGCGACAATAGTGTCGTCGGAGCCAATAGTGTCGTAAAAGGGAGATTTGAGAATAATTCATTAATCCAAGGAAATCCTGCTGTCAAAACATCAACACTTGAAATTAAAGAAGAAAATGAACTATAAAAAAATAGTTAAGAGCCAGTCGGTTCGGTTCTCGATATTACGTATGCTGGCTTGGGTGCCAGATTCTATCATGTTGCGCATTCAGTATCGTATTAAGATGGGATTCTGGCCAGATTTTACTCACCCAAAACGGTTCACAGAGAAACTTCAATTGTATAAGATGAAGTATCGAAACCCTGTGATGCACCAGTGTGTGGATAAGTATGAGGTGAGGAAATATGTAGAGGATAAAGGTTTAGGCCATATCCTTAATAAGTTGTATGGGGCTTACGAAACCCCGGATGAAATAAGTTTAGAATCACTGCCAAATCAATTTGTAATGAAGACTACTACAGGCAGTGGTGGGCAGAATGTTATTATCGTGAAAGATAAATCAAATATTGAAATAGAAGAACTCCGTGGAAAGTTAAGAAAATGGAATAGCTCTAAGAATCTTGGTGCACTTGCTGGCAGAGAATGGGCGTATAAAGAGTGTAAACCCCGAATTATTATAGAGGAGTTGTTAGAGGATGCAGAAAAGCTAGATTCTTTAGTTGATTACAAATTCTTTTGTTTCAACGGTGAACCCAAATTCTTGTATGTAATAACAGACCGAAAACCTGGTGAATATGCTTTTCTAGGGGTATATGATATTGACTTCAATAAAATACCTGTATATAGGTCTGACGAGAGACGGCAGGAATATGCAGTAATAAGGCCAAATCATTTTGACGAGATGTTAGAGGCAGCTCGAATACTTTCCCGTGATTTCCCACATGTACGTGTTGATTTATATAATGTGAACGGAAAGATTTATTTTGGAGAGTTAACATTCTATGATGGTAGCGGATATTTCCAGTATGACCCTGATGGGTTTGATTTTCATGTAGGTTCTTTCTTTACGTATTTTTAAGTTCACTAACTGCCATATGAAACGAGTGGTACTCTTTCTAATTAGTCTTGGTAGTATGTGGAGCTGCTTTTCACAGACTATTTATGATTCGTCAAAGGGGGATATTATGTCCTTATTTCAGAAATCGGGAGCATGTTATGTGATTAGATATCCCCATGTGTTTATTGACACTCTCGCTATTCCAACAGACTGCGAGTTGCGATTTGAAGGTGGTTCTTTATCAGGTCCAATCGAACTGAATGGGACCACATTAAGTGGAAAGGTCAACTTGAAAGGCTCATCACTAAGCGGTAGAGTGAGTAACAAGCAGTTTGATGCTTCTTGGCTCTGTTCAATGGATGGTGTGACTGATGATGCAAAGAGTATTAATGAGATGATAGAGGTTTGTGGGCATGTTTTTTTTCCTCAAGGAACATACAGATTGAAGTCTGCATACAATCAAGTTAGTAAAAAGTATCAAAAAGCAATCAAATCTCATATCGGCATACGGCGCAGTAATGTGGTATTGGAAGGTGAAAAGGGGACACAGTTTTTGACCACAGACTCATTAGGTACAATATGCCTGTTTTCTAAACCAAATCAGATAGATAAGAGTATTAGAAATATCGAAATCAAAAATATTACCTTCACAGTAAAAAATGATGGTAAACATTTTCATGAGTTCTTGCACACCATCAAAACAATTGGTGTAAATGGGCTGACAATTGAGAACTGCACATTCAATGACTTTTGGGGAGATGCCATCTGCTTGAGTCATTATGGGGATAATCCCAAAACAGGAGAAAGGACGAGAAATCAGAATGTGAAAATCCTGAACAATACTATCCTTGGTGGAGACAGTCACAATAACAGGAATGGAATCTCAGTCATCAATGGAAAGAATGTTCTGATAAAAGGCAATGTCATCAAGAATACATCACGAAAAGATATGCCTGGCGGAATTGATGTGGAACCTAATAACAGTGCCTACACTATTGAGAATATCAGGATAGAAGACAATTACTTAGAGGGCATCACTGGAACAGGAGGAGCTATAAGTATACAGTCTTATAAAGATGGTCCTGCCCATCACATTGAAATCCTTTCAAATGAAATCAAGAATTGTTCCAAAGCGGGTATCGCTATTAGGATTAAATCTGAAGGAACAACGGACTCTTTTATTATTAAGGATAATTATATACATGCAGACACACGTCCCTTCTTTTTTAGAGGAAACGGAATGTCAAAGGACTGGACTATCAGCGGCAATACGTTCGGTAGACCTATTCTCAAAAGCATTCCTGGGGAAATCGCCGTGGAGAACCTAGTGGTGAGAAATAATAAAAAAAAAGAATAATTGAGTGGGTGGTAGAGGAGTTTCCAATACGATTGGTTGCTGTAACAATTGCTTTTTTAGCTATAGTAATGGCAATCTTTTTTCGGTGGAAGAAACGAAATAAGCGCATCGCAAGTGGAAATGGTCAAGGAAATGCACAACTAATTATGCGTGAAGAGGATTTTTTGCAAAGGTTAGGTGAGAACTATTATGCACCTGCTTTCTTCAGGATGAAGGTTGGGTCAAGCACTAGTTTTATTGATCTCAACAACGTGGACGAAAGGGATTTTATGTTATACTTCCATGAGTATGTTCATTTCCTACAGGATGTGACAACCACATACGGGTTGATGAATATTAGCAATACCAGCTATTACATCAGGGATGCTGTTTATAATATTGAACATTGTGGACAGAATCTGTTCAGCTATCCTCATAAAATCCAGCCAAAAGGTGATTTCGGCTATTCTAACTATCGACTGTGGCAGGTCTACAGGGGATTTCCGATAACCCCCATGCACAAAAAAGTCACCTTAGACAAAATTGATATACAGAAAGTTCCCGTAACAGGACAAGAGTTGGACGTTGTATTTATCGATATTACTGATGTTGATAGTGGGAAAAAAATATCCCCGGTGATGTTAGGAGCATCTATTGTGAAAGAAAGCATGGCATATATGATGGAACATTATGTATATGAGCCAGTTTTCAAGAACTATGGTACTCCTTATCCAAAAGCAGACGAATACCCTTATCATATATGCGAAAAAGTCGCTGAATATTATTATCAAGAGATTGCTACATATCCAGTAATCCTTGTAGCTCTATGTGATTTGGCGCTTATGAATTATAACCCAGGGTTAATGTATGTCCAGTTGATTCATCATTTTCATGACATTGGTATTCATGAGAAGATGAGTGAATTTAAGGGGCCCAATGAATTCGTGGAGTTTCTGTATCGTGAAGGACTCGCATTTATAAAAGGGCATCAATATGATTTTAAGAAGATGCAGGAATATGTTGCATCTGAAATGAAAGAATATTTTAAGTGTGAAGAATTCGAAGGAAATAATCGCTGGGTGGAAACTGTATTGGGAAGATCTTCATGGTTGAGACAACAGATACCTCAATTTATGATAGACATTATGCTATATGGAAGAGGACATGGAGCACAGCATAATTTGTGTTTTGCGAGGATTTTTACTCTACTTGGCTCGCCTTTTGTTTTCAATGATAATAATGAAGCAACGATTAATCCACCAGTAGGATTTGATATAACGCATTATATGCCGGAATTATTTTGGGCTATTCAGCAAATGTTTTGGATATTCCAATATGGTAAGAAGGAATTACCATGCCAGTTGAAGAATCATTGCTTGATAAGTCAGAAAAAAGGAGCTGCGATTGTTGATGAAAGGTGTGACAATGCGCCTTGGAGTAGGTGTCTGGATGCTCAGATGTGTCCTTTCGCTGTCATGTGGAAGCATTGGGGGTTAACGGGGTGTGAACCAAGATAAAACGATCATCCAACTTTTACAAGTCTCTTTTGGTATCTGGAAAACTCTAAATATGCGCAATGAGGAAAGCACGAAGATGAAAAAATTATTTATTTTAGTTAATGTAGACTGGTTTTTCTTGTCTCATAGGAAAGATATTGCTTTGGCAGCCCAGCAGGCAGGATGGGATGTGACCATCGTGACGGCTGATACAGGTAAGTTGAAAGATATTGAGGCGATAGGTCTTAAAACCATTAATCTGCCCATGTCACGCTCTGGCATGAATATTAAGGAGGAACTGGATACTTTGTGTTTTCTCTATAACCTGTATAAGCGTGAGAAGCCTGATGTAGTACATCATGTGGGTATGAAGACGATTCTGTGGGGTACACTGGCAGCGAGGTTTTCAAAAGTGAAAGGCGTTGTGAATGCCATCAGCGGACTGGGTGGTTTCTTTGCAGAAGATAATACCTCTATAATGTCAAAGATAGTACCGATGGTGCTGAGATTTTCGCATGACAGGAAGAATCTGCTTTGCATATTCCAGAACTTTGAGGATAAAGGGCTGTATGTAAAGAACAAAATAATCAAAGAGG
>AUXO015087594.1_pt1 | contig 13600 bp, 2 predicted proteins | sample 768731 | NCBI WGS metagenome assembly AUXO01 (sample SAMN02715735, study PRJNA202380) | gut metagenome | biome: sheep rumen | host: Ovis aries | place: New Zealand: Palmerston North
GATTATATCGAATTTAACCAATCCAGTTGCGGTTTTATTCAAATCAACACTAAACATAGCAATGTTTTCATCAACAGTGACGTTAAGCTCAATAGTAGTATTTTCCTTGGAAACTTCTATTACAGTAAACGTCAACATGGTACTGTTCATGTTGTAGTCATCATCACCAAGGTAAGTTACATCAACAAGATAACTGTTTGGTAGGAAATCAGTTGTTATATTTGCAACACCATTCACTAATTCAATATTAGCAACAGTATCGCCAACAGATAGTTTTACAAATCCAGTAGCGTTTTCATCAACAGTCACAGTTATAGTAACTCTGTTTACATTCACATCAGCATGGGCTGTGATTGGAGTATCCTTCTTAATGTGGCCCTTGATAGTGAATTCTTCAAGAGTAATGTTAGTGTTGAACCTGTTATCACCCATATATGTTGCGATAACAGTGTAATCACCAGTTTCAAGAATATTATTAAGAACAGCTTTACCATTAATTAAATCGACATATAGTGTGAATTCTTGTGTGCCTTTAACTTGGAATTTGACAAGACCTGTTGCAGTATCATTAACAGTAACAGTCATTGTCGCATTGTTTTCTTCAGTCATGACATCCAAAGAGATTGGAGTATCATATTTACTTATTACAGTAAATGTTGTAGTATTATGTGCGCTATAATTACTGTTAGCAATTGTTACGGAAGCTAAAATACCTTTACTAACAGCTAAATTATAAACTGCAGTGCTTCCTTTACCGTCAGCAACATTTACAGTATAATTCTGATCATATATCTCTACAATGTATTCACCATCAATTTCACCATAAACCATGACAATAGCATCTTCACCGTATAAAATATCATCAACAGAAATAAGAACTGAAACTGGTTTAGGAGCTACGTCAAATACTGTTTCATTAAATGCTGAATAATTGCCATCAACAATTGTAACATTAGCAACATGACTTCCAGCACTTAAATTAGGAACAGAGACGTTTCCAGCACCATTAATAACAGTGACAATCATTGGTTCGGTTCCCACATAAACTAGATAATCGCCATCAACAGTACTTTCAACAGTGACAGTGGCATTTTCGCCATAAGTTATATTGGATACAGTGATTGTTACATCCACACATTCCCTGACAAATATTTCGCCAGAATTGATTATAGATTCGTTAGTGTAGTAAGAATCGCCTTCATAAGTACCTGTGACAACATATTTTCCAGCACTCAAGTTAGGAACAACAAGCTCTTCCAGACAGGATTGTGTAATACTGTAAACTGGTTTTCCATTCGCATCATATACATTGTATGCAATGTTTCCAGATGCATTGAGTGGAACTTCTACACTAATTGTTGCATTTTCACCATGAATAATTGTATTGTTTGTTAAATTGAAAACACCTACAGCTTTATTGACTGTTAAAGTGGCATTAGCATATGCTTCCGCATAATCGTCAGTTTCAAATACATAAACGATGATTTCATAATTATCAGGTTTGAATTTTTCACTTGAGAATGTGAATGTTGCATTATCCTTAACATATAATGAAACTGATTCATTTCCTAAAAATACAGTATAATAATCAGCAACATCAACAGTCACGTTTATTTTAATCTCATCACCATAGTCAACTGCAACATCACTGACAGTTATGTTTGGAGCAACTTTGCGAACTTCCACATTATCCATTGCAGTAGCTGAAAGGTAGTTTTTATCTCCTCTATACATTGCAGTAACTAAATAATTACCAGGAGCCAATGTGAGATTTTCCAATTCCTTCTTAGTATATGTCTTACCGTCCAATTCATATACGACATTAGCAGTAGCCTTTTTACTGATTGTTACATTAACTTTTAGTTTTTCACCCTGAGTAATATCTGCTATTGAAATGCTCAATCCAGGATCTACACGGCTGACAGTGAATATTTTGGTTATTTTATCAAATACAAAAGTGTTTGAATTATTATCTTTTGCATTTAATACCGCATTATAGTCCCCCGCGTTAAGAATGCCTGCATTGTAGGTGAATTTATTGTCAGTTACGTTAACTGAATATATGTTGGAATTAATGTCTAAATTAACAGTAAAGTTGAGATTTGTACCGATATCAATAGTTCCTTCAATTGTTTCATTTTGTCCATAGTCAATATCATGAACAGTATAATCAACATTTAAGGCATCAAATACAGAATTGGTAATGTTCACATTGCTGGAAGCACTATAGATGTTTCTGTAATTGCTTGCATTATTGTTTGTAAACACAGAGCCATTGACAATTGCATTCACATTTGATAAAATGTTTAATGCACCGTTTTCTGAAAGTGTGTTGTCAGAAAATGTGGATTCAAGAACGGATAATTTTTTGTCCTCACTTAAAACAACATTTTTAACAGCATTATCTGTGAATACACATCCTGAAATAGTACTTTGGACATTGTCGTATGCGCGGATTATATTATCCATAGTATTGCCTGTGAATATGGAATTATCAACAAGCAGATTAGTGTTTGCAACTGCAAAAATAACATCCTTTCCTCGAGTGTTATTGTAAAATGCAGAACTAATGACAACATCTGTACACTCAACAGCACGAATAATACTGGATTGGGATGAAAATATCTTGTCGTTTTCGGCAAATACACTTGATATAATTTTTACTGAATTCGCATTATCAATTGAAATGAGGTCATCATTAATTCCATTGTTCTCAAATGTTGATCCATTAACTATGAGATTGGATTGAGGCCGACTATCTATGATATTTCCACTTAATGCATGGTCATAAAATTCACATTCAACAATGTTTAAATTTCCTTCATTATAGATTAATGCTTTAGTCGTATCTCCAGAAATAGCATTATTAGCAAAGGTACATCCATCAAGAGTCAAATTACCGTGATTTTCAAAAGTACCGTAATATTCTATCCCTGATCCAGCATTAGTGTTAAATCCTGTAATAACAATATCACATATAGTAACATCAGCGCTTTCACGAACATACATAAAGTAGTTATTGCTTGACTCTCCATCAAAAACAACATCTCCAAGAGGAATTATAGATAATTTCTTACCTGAAATGACAAATCCAAAATTGTACCCGCCAGAATAGTTTCCTTCCATTACATAAATGACATCATCATCTGAAGTAGCTGCGATGGCATCACGTAATATTTCATATTTACCGCCAGTACTGTTTACGATGAAATTGCCTTCATATTCGCTGACTTTGAATGTAGTTTGGTTTGCCGCATCGTTATAGTTTTCATCACCTTCACGGACAACCAATACACTGTAGTTTCCTTCACCGACAGCATCCAATGTTAAACTGGTATGGGCATCAGTAATATTGACATCGAAAAGCCTATTGTTGAAAAGAACATGGAATGATCCCGTTTTACTTGTGTCAATCTTTAAGACAGGTGAACCAGTCTCACCACGTATAACAACATCATCTACAGTCACATTGATATAGACGTTCGCCTTATTTATGATAAGCCTGTCACTTATTGATTCACCACAATAAATGTTGCCGTTACCGTCATAAAGTACTTCATCCAATTTAACGTCATAAACGCCTTTTGGCAAAATGTCAGTAACATATTCAAATACACCGTCTGTAATTGTGACTGTGGCATCCTCATTGTTAACGAATCCTGGCAATGTCACTTGAATGTCCATATTGAATTCAGGGTTAAGTGTACCTGTAATTGTTGTAGGAATGCCGTATTGACCATCAGGTATGACCAATATCACATCATAGAAGTCAAATGTGTTTTCGCTGAATTGAATATCTCCTGCATTGTAAATGTTTGCATACTCATTAGCATAGTTAATTCCAAAGAATGATTTTGTAAGTACAAAAGTTTTGTTGTTGTAAATGGCTCCACCTTTGCCTGTTGCGGTATTTCCAACGAATGTGGAATTAAATACAGTCAATTTATTATTGTTATAAATGGCACCACCGTCATTTTGGCTGGATCCTCCGGTGAATGTTGAATTAAAGATATTTAATTCATTTCCATTGTAAATTGCTCCACCATATCCGTTTGCAGTGTTATCTTCAAAAGTACAGTTTAAGACTTGTAAGATTCCTGTACTGTAAATTGCTCCACCATCAAAACCTTCATTTTCATTGAAAACAGTGGCTTTAACAGATAATGACTTAGCGTTATAGATTGCACCACCATTTCCACCATTAAAGTTAGATGTGAAATTGGAAGAGATGATTTCTGCAACTCCATTGCTGTATACTGCAGAACTTATATTGATGATATTGTTTGAAAATTCAACAGTGTCAATGAATAACTCCGCATCGTTCCAAACAAGAGCATTATTAACGGAATTAAGTGAAAATGTAGAGTTCAATATATTCAATAAACCGGAATTGTATATGATTTCACCTGTTTCAAAACTTTCGAATGAACAGTTATTGATTATTAAAGTACCGTAATTTTCAATGCTTGCATGAGTTTTTACTCCACCGTCAGTAAAGTATATGCCATCAAATACAACAGTTTTTCCTTCAGATACTGTAAAGAACCATTTTTCACCGCTACCGTCGAAAACAACATCACGACCTCTGAAATTCTTAAGTGTGAATGATTTGCTGATATCAATTTCCATATTATCTTCAGTATAGTAATTTGCATTTGCATAAATAATGCCATTATCACTAACGGCATCAATAGCATCGATCAAGTTTTCATATACTTCATCTTCGGATATGATGAAATTCGGCACTTTCATTTCAAATTTATTATCAAAAATATATGTATTGGAGTCATGGTCATTCATTGTACCGAGAGTATAGTTTCCAGCCATTACATCCTCAAAAGTGACGTAGAAATCACGGGAACCGTTATTGTAAATTGTATATAAAGGCGTTTGATCGAAGTACAATAAAACCACTGAGTCGAATGGATCAACAGATGTACCGTTGACAGTGACTGTCTGATTGATTTTATCTATATCCACACTGTATATTGTACCATTACTGTTAAAGATACAATACTGACACTTTATTTGCTTAGCATTACCACCAGCAAAGTAATTCCTCACTCTCTCATCACCTTCACCTTGATAGTTGTCTAAAAATGTACATAACATAAATGATGCTGATGTTGTTTGACCGTCTAAATTATCTGATGCAATATATATTGCTCCACCTTCATCTTCTGCATAATTGTTTGTAAAGGTAGTGTTTAGTGCAATGAGAGTTGCATCATTTTCTGCATCCCATGTACCAATATATATGGCTCCACCCTGATCATAAGCATGGTTATTTTGGAAATTACAGTTCATCAGGGTTAAAGTACCTGCTCTCAGGTCAATAGCTCCACCATATTTGGCATATCCATTGATTACTGTAATGTTTTCAAGTGTAACAGTAGGACCGTCTGTCTGCTCTGTCTCTGGATGTGGAGGTGGAGGTACCTGAACCCACTCTATTTCAGTATTATATGTTAAAAGCATGAAGTAATTATCGCCTCCACAGTCAAAGATAACCTCTTCATCTCCATAAGCCCTGATTGTTAATTCCACTTCTCCTTCAATATCCATACTGGATACAGAATACGTTCCACCTCTAACTGTAATGATACCTTGACCCCATAACACAACTTGATCAATTGCTTCTTGTAGAGTATCATAATATTCATAATCTGAATCTTCATCATATTGTAAAATGAATTTACCTTCAGTAAATTCCTCACCAAGGTTGTTATTATCAATAGAATTGAGAATATTTTCATTGTTGAGTTTATTGAGTTTTGATTTTAATCTAACGTTGTTTGCAATAGTATCATCAAATGAAGATTGGCTAATTGATGAAGAAGTCATTAATGATGGATTATCATTATTATTAGAATTGTCAACTAAGGAATCATTAGATTGAGAAAGATTTTTATTGACTTTCAAAATGGCCTCAGTGAAATTTGATATGTAGTTAACACGTTCCTGTGAAGTGACCTTGATTGTATAAGTGCCAGGCTCAAGTGTTTTATTTATTTCAATAGATCTGCTGCCATTAACAAATGCGGCAATTTTGTAATCCTCGATTTCTATTATATATATTGACGGAACATTTGTTTCTATGTTTACAATAATGGTGTTGTTATATTCTACTTCCACATCCGCTACAGATATGGTAGGATTGGCTTTATAAACTTCGAAATTAACAGTGGTTGAAGTGAATGCGAAATCATCATGGTCGTAGAAAGCTACAAGAACATATTTTCCTGCATCTAATTTCAATGACTCGACTTCATCTTTTGTGTAAGATTTTCCATTCAGTTGATACCCAACTGTACCGGTAGCAGTTGAATGTAGTATTTCAACGACTTTCAAGGTTTCACCATATGTAATATTGTCAACGGAAACATTTAATTCGAATCCAACATTGTAAACCCTGAAAATTTCAGTTATACTATCCATCAGATATGTATTATTACTGTTATCTACAATACTGTTTAAAACAGCATAATATTTTCCATGATCCAATATGCCTGTTTTATAGGAGAATGTATTGTTTTTGATTTCCCCAAGGATGTTTTCGCCAGCGACTGTTAAATTGGCTGCTGCATAGATATTGGTACCGATATCTGCTGTACCATTGATTATTGAGCTTTCACCATATTGAACAGATAATGCATTTAATTTAGCATCCTTAACCTCAAAAGTGGAATCATGAACTACAGTAAATCCATTGCTGTGAATATGTCTGTTTTCTCCAGTGTTATTTGCAAAAATACACTCATCAATTAATGTTGTAACTCTAGAAGATGTTGCAATGGCTCCAGTTGCCGCATTGTTATTTATAAAGTTACTGCTGTCTATAACTAAGTTGAGCTTTTTATTATAAGGGTTTTTGATTAAAATTACGGAACCCAACTTACCAATATTGTTATTGAAGATACAGCTTCCAATGTTGGCTCTTGAAGATCCATCGAGGCATATGACTCCACCATCAACATTGCGATTGGAGTTGTCTTTAAAAATGGATAAACCAATATCAATGATTACGTCAGTAGTGTTGGCGTTGACATATATTACTCCACCTTCAAGTTGAGTACTTTCTCCCAAATTATTTTTGATATCATTTTTTGTGAAATTGGATTGGGAAACAGCCACATATCTGGAATTGCTGCCTACATATATAGCAGATCCTTTAACAGCAGTATTGCGTTCAAAATCACATAAAACGACTGCATCTTCAAATTGAGATATATTTTTGAAGTGCAATGCTCCACCTTCACGTGCAGAGTTATTTATGAAATTGGAAGATGTGATTAAAACGTCCTCATAACTCAATGATGTGACTGCCGCAGTACTTACTTTTAAAGGAGCGACATTATTTATGAAATTACAACTGTCAATCTCCAATGAAGATCCGTCATTAAATATAGCTGCCCCACCATTTCCGGCAAATGATGTCTTTGTAATCTTATTGTCTGTAAAATTACATGAAGTCAGTGAAAGATATCCATAATTGACTATAGCTCCATAATTTGTATTCCTGTTGTGAAGTCCTGTGAATGTTATACCACTTATATCAACTACAGCGTTTTTGTTGACTGTTATGAAATTGGCGTCACGACCCTGAGCATCAAAGACCGCACCATCCAATGCAATGATATCCAGAACCTTATCGGATATTACAATTCCTGTGTCTGAATATGTACCGTTTTTAACATAAATCGTATCTTCATTATTGGAATTGGCTACAGCCTCAGCCAAAGTATCATATTCCACATTTGTGCTTAGGACAAGGAAGTTGCTGTAGGTTTTGCTTACTGAAAATTTGGTGAAATTCATGACAAAATTATAATTTTCATCACCGTTACGCATACCAACTACTGTATAATTGCCTAAATCAAGACCGGTCAGTTGCATGCTGGCTTTACCATTTACAACTTCAAGCTGATAATTTTTATTTCCGATTATAATAGTGTAATTATTATCACAATTAGCACGAACATTTAAGACAGGTGTTTCAGGTATTAAAACATCCTTTACATCAAGAGTTAATGTTATTTTAGCTTTGTCAATCAATATTTTTGCATATCCGTCCTTAATTACATAGAATTCATTTCCATATAAATCAGAATAATAATGATGGTTGTAGAAATGATCATTACTGTCTCCTTGAGTATACATTCCTTCCATAAAGAATTCATGTGTTCCTCCGGACAATACTCCCATATTTATTTTAAATCTATTTTCTTTAATAGTGAGTAAGTCTCCAAAAATATTTTCATCATCTCTAATTCCCGCTAAAAGAGTATAATTATTATCTAAATTACATCCCCAGTCAAAATTACCATCAAGAATATAATCCAGACTATATGATCCATCTTTTGCATCTATGTTTAAATGCAAATCATATTCATTGAACTTTAAATTAAATTTCCTTGTGGTTGATTCGGAGTATATGTTTCTGTAACCTTTTAGGTCAACATTGGAATCAAAAACACAATTGGTTATATTTACAGGATCACTAGATTCACCAGTTATATAAATAGCCGCTCCCAATCCTGCACCATTTCCTATAAACTCAGTATTATGTACTTTAAGTTTACCTCTGGCGTATATGGCTCCACCTTTATCTTGGGCTCCATTCATGGTAAATTTTGAGTTGGTAACTGTTACATCTGAAAGATAACCAGCATTGATAGCTCCCCCTTCACCCCCATTTTTATAATAATTTTCAGTGAAAGTACAACCATCTATTTTTGCAACACTACGTATTATTTCCATATTACCACATGATTCGAAAGTATTGCCTTCCAGTACCAGATTTTTTGTGTAAATCGCACTTATTGTGTATCCATATTTAATATTTTTAAATACACAATTTGAAATGGTACACACCTGATCAGTTTTATAGAAGTTTAATGCTACATTAAAATCGCCTGTCATAGTTATATGATCCATAGTGAGTTGGGAATCCGGAAGAACATCAAATAGATTTTGTTGGTTAGAACTAGGTGAAAAAATAACAGGATTCGAAGAATCTTTAGGCATTATTGTTACCTTTTTATTTGAAATCTCCACAAAAAAGTTAGCAGAATCAGTGTAAGTTCCACCTTCTACAGTAATTACTCCTGATCCTCCACTAGGAATAGCATTTACAGCGGCACTTAAAGTTTCAAATACCTTCACACCATCCAAAACAAAATTAGGTTCCATAATAGAAAAAGTATTTCCTGAATACTCATATTTTGATTCCCAATTTTTCATCATGTAAACTGTATATGTTCCTTTCTCTAAATTAGAGAAAGTTGCAGTATCTCCATCATTACATGGTTTTCTATCATAATAACTACCACCTTTATATAAAACAGCATAATTCACATCATCCTCAACATCAGGAGTTATATGAACTGTTTTAGCAGGAGCATCCACTACAATTTCAAGGGAACCGCTTCCTATAAACTGACAATTGTTAAAGGAATGAGATGATGAACTACCAGCTTCATCCTGAACATGGTTTGCAGATCCATCTGCTTTATTACCCTCGAAATAACAGTTATTAAAAGTAGCTGTAGCGCCATCTTCAACATAGACAGCTCCACCACCATTGTCTGCTTGATTGTTTGTGAACCGACAATTGTTAGCTATGAGTGAAGCATCAGATTCATCAAGAAAGATTGCTCCTCCCCAACCAAAACCTCCTAAAATGTTCTTACAAGCTTTATTGTTATCAAATTTACAGTTGTTAAAGGTCACAGATCCATGTATAATCCTAATAGCACCCCCATTATTAGCTAAAGATCCGTCACCCCCATTTCTAAAGGTTATGTCATTGAAAGTGATGTGTGCATTTGCATCACTTATCTTAAAGAACCAATACTTATTACCTTGGCCGTCAAAAATAACTTCATCACCCGAATTATAAGGCCGGAATGTTATAGATACAGGGTCATTAATTGTAATTTCTCGTTCAGCCGAATCGTAACCCCATGCCCTTGCTGTAATATATATTGTTCCCCCTCTATTATCATCACAGGCATCGTCAACGGCATCATCCAAATCTCCGTACCATTTGCCATTATAATAAAAGTTGGGGTTTTCTCCAAGCAAATCATCATTTGAAACAGAAAGCAGATCTTTATTTAAATTAGAAGAAGTTTCCACTTTCTTATTCGATAGTTCATTATTATCATTTACACTAATTTCAACATCACTGCCAGATTCACTTTCAAGCGAAGTGGCATTGTCTTGTAAAGCAACAGAATCTGTTGCAATAACCGTATCACTGACTTGTCCCAGCAATGTATCATTTGTATCGGTTGCCGAAATCGCTCCGATACTAATAATCATTACAAGAAATATTATCAGCAATATTCCGATTGTTTTTTTCTTCATTTTAAAATACCTCATTGTATAAACAATTAAAGAAAATATCAGAAATAATGTTGATTAGATATCCAATATTTTTCTTATTAATAGTTATCATTTAATTATTTATAAAGCTATTGTTACTTAATGAGAAAAAACTATGAAATTAGTTATTATTTTTAAATATAACAGAACATTCGTTCTTATTTTTCACTAACAGAACGTTCATTCTCTATATCATTTAATAACTATAAAATATATATCATTATATATATAGATACAAAACAATTAATTTTAGAAAAAACTTTTAAATTAATGATTGAAAAGGAAAACTCTCTAATTTTAATTAGATAAATCAGTACAGCCACAGGAATTGCTACTTGTGGGATATATCACTATTTTTCAAACAAAAAAGAAATATATAAAGAAATTTTTAAACAGAAAGAAACCGGAATCGAAATTTAATCAAGTGATGAAGAAATATACTACAGGACCGCATTATTGGTTTTGACTGGAAACGCATTTGTTTGTGAAAATTCCCAAAAAAATCAACTTGATTGCAAGAATAATCAACTTGCATCCCAATCAAGATGATTAAAATCCAATCATTCCCTTTTTTGATAGTCAATTATCGCAAATATCCTTTTGATGCTTGAAAATGCAGTTTCAATAGATGCCATCGAGGTGCTTAGTTTTTTAATAGGTTTAGTCAATAACTGTCCATACATGATAACCGCCAATAGAGTTCCAAGTTGTATTTCACCAACTGATAAAAAGTAAACTCCTGCCATATAAACAGTTATATTACTTGCATTTGTTAAAAAAGTTGTAATAGGCTCAATAACATTAGTAATGTTTCTGGATTTGGCATAATATTCAATTACAGTTTGGTTGATTTTTTTAAACCCTTTTTCATGGAATGAATCACGATTTGTGAGGCCCCTTTCAAAATAGCTCATCAATCGCCCCAGATGCTTTTGATGACCATCATAATAGTCTTTAGATTTATAATCGCATAAAAAAAAGGAAATGACATAAACCGGCAGTATCGCCAGATAAATTAAACTCAATCTAAAGTCTGTCATCATCATCAATACTATTACAAGGACTATCGATAGGATTTGAGCATAAATTTCAGAAAATCTGGATGAGACGAACTCCCTGATGTTCATCACATCATTGTTTAATCTGGACATGATAAGACCCTTTGAGTTTTCCTGAATGAAACCTGGCCCGACAGCATCAATCTTGTCAAATAATTTCCTTCTTAAATTATATGCCACTTTTTCACCAGTAATCCCCATGATTCTCTTTGGAGTTAATTTAAACAGATAACCTGCAGAATATAATGCCAAAAGCAAGGCCAGGTTAATGTAGATGGCAGCGTCATTGGATGAATTCACATTTGAACTCAATAAATTAACAGTCTTTCCCGCAACTTTAGGAGCATAAACCATGCATAATGTGGATATCATAAGCAAAATCATTGATATTATTACTTTGGTCCTGTCCTCCTTCAATATTAGAGTGAATTTTTGGGAGATTTCTTTTCTTTCAGCCCATATGCCCTTATCCTGCCAGGATACATCTTCCTCTACAATTTCTATTTTTTTTGGAGTATCAGTGCTTTTGGATTTTATGGTTTTATCTTCCAGGTTCAGGACTTCCTCCAAACGCACAGAGGTGGCATATGCACGTGGCCACCTGTCAATTAATGCCGGGAGGAAAGTTAATGTGCTGACGAAGTAGGCAACATATATCAGAATAATGAATGAATCAACTACACTGTCGGTTTCAAAGCCAATGGTGTATCCGGAATTAACCATTGCAAATGTAATCAGAACAATAGCATATAAACCCCATAATAATACTGGCCCAAGGTAATATTGGCTTAAAATATAGGTGACATTCTTGTCATAGGAATTCTCACATGCCTTTTCAAATTCAGCTTCATACTCCTGTTTATTGAATGGAACCCTGCTGGCTATATCACTGATTTTGGATAAAAACAGCAGGTTCAATTTTCCGTATGTCTTTTTGGCTCTGAAAAATATTTTTACAATTTGTTTCATTCTAAAAATTAGTATTAGAGCAAGAAAGCCGACAAATGACAAAAAGAATATCGCATAAGTCGTATCAATCAATGCTATTTCATAAATAATTGCTACAAGTGTAACTGGAATCAGCATTAATTGTGTGAGTATCATCACTATAAAACCCTGTTCTGAGGACATCCCCCTGGTTGACCGTGTAACCAGCCCTGAAATTTTAAATTGCTCAAGTTCCTCACTAGGCAGGTTCATCAGTATATGAAATATTTTATCACGGACCGTATATGCAGCATTTGAAGCCACTCTTGTTGAGAGAAATGAAATGACGTAAATGGCAATCATTGAAATGACTGTATACAGTAACATGTATGATCCGGATTTGACAAGCAAATCGATTTTCTGTTCTTTAACTCCAGTCAAAGCAGCACTGAACAAATCAATTATTTCCATTTGAAAGAATGTCTGAATGATTATTAACGCAAAAATAATCAGTATTGTCTTCCATTGGAATTTCAATGAAACCTTCAAAAAATTTCTCATGAATTTTATTTTAGTTTTTATTTGATAAATATCTATAGACACTTTGATATATAGTGACTTAAATTCTTTTAAAAATTATATGGAAAACATTCATTAACTATTATATTCCATGTTTCCATTAACATAATTTTGATAAATAAAAAAAAGTTGAGAAGCTATTGAAAACTTCTCAAAAGGATTCTTAAGGGATTACAGTTACAGTATTACTTATGGTTTCTCCACCATAAGCAGAAGTAATAATGTATTCACCAGGCAATAAATTAATTTTATATTCACTATATGTCGTATTTTCTGCGTCTTTTATTGCAGCTACCAATTCAGATAGCTTGTTATATTTATTTCTTTTGATTCATTGAGAATAGATTCATCATTATTGTTACTAACTGTTTTCATATCCGCTTGCGTTAAAACAGTGCCCCATAGCTCCTTCACCAGAGTTATCTTGTATACCGACGACTGTATCATCATTTACATCACTACTTACTACAGGGTCATTATTTGCTGCACTAACTGCACCTATCATTAATAGACTTAGTAAGAACAATGTAATAATAAATATCTTTTTTATTTTCATTTTCACCACATTTTAATTATTTTTTACAATAATTACATTTAGGGGTCTGAATTTTTTAGTTCTCAGATAATTGTTGTATGGCTGTTTTTGA
>AUXO011547598.1_pt1 | contig 13599 bp, 8 predicted proteins | sample 768731 | NCBI WGS metagenome assembly AUXO01 (sample SAMN02715735, study PRJNA202380) | gut metagenome | biome: sheep rumen | host: Ovis aries | place: New Zealand: Palmerston North
TGCCTGCTTTTCCGGTTCGGGCCATGTGTTTTCGATATTCATGTGCAGTCCGACAAAACGGCCCGCTCCGCCATCTGTGACCAGACAGGGCCAGTCCGGCCAGCGATCGCCGCCCGGGACGAACCGGGTACCCATTTCCCGCAGACTGTCACCGGTTTCATGTCGTGCATGAAACCGCAGAAGATGCTCCGGATCCTGAACCTGTGTGTCCAGCAGTACGGTCATCTGTATGGTATAGCTTTCTTCACTGCCTGTGTTCCGCAGACAGAGGCGCATGCCCTGGGAAAAGGGCATATAAAAGCGACAGCTGAGACCGCCTCTTTCCATGCTCAGCGGAAGAGTACGCACCCGGGCATACCCAGGCGCTCCTCCGAAGAATTCACCGAGCGGACAGGAGACGGATGGCGTGCACTCACCGTCCCAGAAGAGTTCAATCTCCAGTGCTTTCAGGGCTGCTTCGCATGGGAGCTGCATACGGATTTCAGAGACAGCGCCGGAACAGGAACAGGAGAGTACCTCAACCTGTTCGCCTGCAGGGATACTGCGGCTGACGGATACCGGTCTGCCGGGCAGAGGTGTTTCGCCACGGTCGTAGAGCAGTCTGTCCGTCTCAGCAAGCGCAAAGCGACCTTCCCGGGTAAAGCGGTCTGAGTAATCCGGCATGACAGTGCCTTCCGGGAACTGTGTATAGGTGAACTGATAGTATGCGCCCCATCCGGGTGCCAGTTCGACACGGCATGATTTCTGGTAGGGAATCGGGATCATGGAATTGCGGCCGCGCGACAGACGCATGGAAAGCTCCGAATAATTAAGCGGCGGGACCTCTCCGGGCTCGCGCTCAAACCAGTCGATGAACGGAACATCAATGACCGGAACGGGATTCTCGTCAATATAGACTCGGATATGTCCCTGCTCCGGGAGGGCGCTCCAGATTCTCCAGATGACCCCCGGACCTTCCTGTTCGAATGCAACAATGGTCCCGTCATCGAGCTTCCGGATGCAGCCCGTTCCATCATCGTTGGCTCCCCAGCAACGGTATGTATCAGATGCCGGATCGTATTGGGAAGCGCGATCGAAACTTGACATGTTGCCTGAACGTTCACCAGACAGTGGTGGAACAGCAAGCAGGCGCAGATCTGTCAGCCTTTGCAACAATTCCCTGTATGTCATAACTCAGACCTCTGTGGTTGCAGCCAGTTCATAACAGTCACCCGTGATTTCAAACTGACCGTCAGATAGTATTGCCCATGTATAGGTATTGCCCTTTGGATATACATTGGCTGACATGACCCGCTCGCCTTCATTGGCAAAGAGCTCAACCGTGCACGTATCTACAAATATGTTCAGAGTAATTGCATTTCCGGGAGTGAACAGGTGCGCGGTGACGCGTTCCGGAGCTTTGCCGGACATATCATGTCCACAGCCGTTCCGGTCCATGGTCAGCATACCTGAGGCCGGATCCCAGGTGACGAGGAAGCCATTGCCTTCACTGCGGAACAGTTCCATCCGGACACTGTGATCAGCCTTCAGTTTGAGTTCCCACTCGAAGCATTTGCCATGACTCCCGATAAACGGCTGATCAGGCTCCATGACCTGATGAATACTGATTTTGTTTCTGCGAAGCTTCCGGACTGCCTCAACAGGCTTCTGGTACAGTCTGTCTTCACGGATATGCAGCTGTCTCGGGAGCACCATGCAGCCTGCCCACTGATGTCCAAGGTCATCCGTTGGGATGGTGCCGCCAGGGCCTGGCATCCAGGAGGTCAGGATACAGCCATCCGGGGTGTCTGCTGCCTGGGGTGCATAGAAGTTCAGGCCCATGTCCACGGCTTCAGGGCTGGTGCCCTGAAAGGCGGTATACTGATCGTTCATACTGCCGGTCATGTAAACAGCTGTGTGCGGACTCGGGAAGTGACCTGGGGCTTCAGGAAGACCGATGGCACAGAAGACCAGGAGGTCTTTTCCGTCGATTCTGTGATAATCCGGACACTCCAGCATGCGGCTGATACCTTCCGTACAGGTGCCTGCCAGTTTCCAGCTGGCGAGATCCTGAGAACTGTATACCAGAAGTTCACCGCCTGCAGCATTCCGGGCAGCCATGATTGCACGGTATCCATCCGGTGTGCGGAACAGCTTGGGATCCCGGAAATCATCAGCCGGGACATCAGCTGGAAGATCTTCCGAACGGATCACAGGATTGCGCGGGTCCTTTTCGAAGTGATATCCGTCTTTGCTCCGGGCAATGCACTGTTGCTGAATGAGTCTGCCGTCCGGAGAAAGACTGACCCCCGTATACATGACGATCAGTACATCGTTTTCGATAAGGGCCGTACCGGAGAATACACCTGCCTGATCATACTCCTGATCCGGCGCCATCGCAACACCTGCCCATTCCCAGTGAATCAGGTCAGGACTGACCCAGTGTCCCCAGTGCATGGGACCCCACTTGGCACTGTATGGATGATACTGACCGAACAGATGATACTGACCATGAAACCAGCAGAAGCCGTTCGGATCATTGATCCAGCCGACCGGAGCAACAGCATGGAATGCGGGCCTGTATTCCGGGTTTACAAGGCTGAGATGGGTTTGAATATAGGTTTCTGCTTCCTGTATGGTGCGTTTTCTCTGATCAAGCATTGGGAGTCTCCGTTTCTATAAAATTCTATAAAATGGCGGAGCCTGTCCGGCCAGGCCGGGACAAACTCCGCGATGTGAGATAAACGGTAAGGTTGTACCCGGAACGGACCCGGCTCAGTGGGTCCGTTCCGGGAAAGAGAGGATTATTTGCCGAAACGTTCGTTGACTTCTTCGGTGATGGTGTCGCCACCCAGGCTCTTCCACTGCTCGACGAACTTGTCGAAAGCATCAATGGTTTCGCTGCCGGAGATGACCTTGGTGAAGGTTTCTTCCTGCATTGCCTGCAGAGAAGACCACTTCTTGATCATGGTCGGGGTGGGATCATTGTAGTAAGCGGACATGATGATGAGGCCATTATCGGCGAGTTCGGCATAGCGGGTCCAGGAGCCTTCGAAGCTGTGGATCATGTAATACTGCCATGCGGTCAGGTCGTCAGGATTGAAACCGCCGTTCTCGGCATAGCCTTCGTCAATGTAGCGCTTGATCGGGACATAGTAACGATATGCTTCAGGCATGAGTTCGGAAGGATCGAGTTCACCGCTCAGAGCCTGACGGATCGTAGCATTGTAACCGATGGACTTGTCGCCATAAGGATCGACGATGCCATAGGCATATGCACACTTGTTGATACCGGTCTCAGGATCAACGCCCCACTCAGCGAGGAGTTCTTCGGTAGCTTCAGGATTGTTGATCTTGTTGTTGAAGAAGTTGATCAGCTTGAGCAGGACTTCAGGATGCTCATAATTCTTGTTGACAGCATAGACATAGGAGTAGGACATGAAGCAGATCGGGCTGGCAACGCCGCCGCCGGCTTTGGGGGCATTCAGGCAGATCCAGTCAGCGCCGGGGCAGTTGACCATGGAGTCACGGCCGTAGCTCCAGGACATGCCTTCACCACCGTAGAACATACCGCACTTGCCGCTGGCAATCAGTTCGCCGACTACATCGTCGTCAGATACGCCAAACTCAGGATTGATCAGACCTTCTGCGAACATGCCGGCCAGAGCTTCCAGACCCTTGCGGGTGCCTTCTTCCACGGGCACATAGTCAAGGTGACCATTCTCGTCAGCAGTCCAGGCACGATACTGGAGAGAACCGCCGAATGCATTCAGAACGCCTTCAGCAGTGCCGAAGTTGGAGGTGTCGGCCATGACATTGTTCAGGCACAGGCCATAAGTGTCACCGTCAACACCATTCTTGTCGGGGTCGCCGGTTGCGAAAGCACGTGCGATTTCCACAACATCTTCAAAGGATTCAGGTGCCTTCAGGCCCAGGTTCTCGAGCCAGTCAGCGCGGATCCACAGGAAGTTGGAGGGGCAGTTGCGGAAGCAGCCTACCGGGATACCGAAGAGCTTGCCGTCTACCTTGGCGGCTTCCATCATGGCGCCACCGTCGGAAGCAAAGTTCTTCAGGGTGATTTCGTTGGCATACTGAGGAATCAGGTCGTCCATCTGCCAGAGCTTACCAGCGCGGGCCAGCTGAGTGTATTCAGCGATCGGCAGGTACAGAATGTCAGGCAGGTCGTCGGAAGCGATGGCCATGGTCAGCTTCTGAGTATATTCATCGCCGGTGGCATGGATTACATACTCGAGGTCAATGTTCAGGTCATTTCTGTAGCCGTTGATGTAGATGTTGTCATAGAGACTGTCGCCTTCAATGTAGCGAACGGGTCCCTGTCTGAACATGATCGTGGCATGCGTCATTTCAGGCATGGGTTCGTCTTCTGCAAACGCCGTCATGGAGAACAGGCAGCAGATGCAGATCAGCAGAGCAAGCATCTTTTTCATGGTTTGTTCCTCCTAAATAGATTGATCGTTTATGGTTAAGCCTGAACCTCAGGCAACCCATACGGAAGGGATTAGCCTTTCACGCTGCCGACAACAATGCCGGAGATGAAATAGCGCTGCAGGAAAGGATAGAAAACGAGAACAGGGAGTGTGCACAGAATAATGGCAGAAGACTTGATGGCCCGGCCATTGAGTTCAGCCAGGGTCGGGTCAGCCATCAGCTGCTCAGGACGCAGGTCTGTTGTCTTGAAATTGATGATCTGATACTGCAGGAAGGTCATGAGTGGGTAGTGATAGGATTTGTTATTGTAGATCATGCCGTCAAACCATTCATTCCAGTGCCCGACGACAATAAACAGGGTAATCGTAGCAAGGGAAGGCAGGGAGAGCGGGAGATAGATCCTGACCAGGGTGGTCAGCCAGTCCGCACCGTCGACGACTGCAGCTTCCTCAATATCCTTGGGAATGCCACGGAAGAAGTTCAGCATCAGGAGCACGTAGTACATGGTTACGGCATTGGGGAGGATCAGGGCCCAGATGGTATCCAGCATCTTCAGCTGCTTGATGACAATGTAGGTCGGGATCAGACCACCGTTGAAGATCATGGTGAAGATGAAGAATCCGACGTAGATGGTGCGGCTCTTGAATGTCTGCTTATCCTTGGAAAGCGGATAGGCAACCAGAATCGTGCAGAGAAGATTGATTACCAGGCCAATGGCAACACGGCGCAGGGTAATCCCGAGTGCTGTGAACAGTCCGCTGGCTTCGATCATATACGTGTAGGAACGTGTGGTGAATTCCTTCGGCAGAAAGGTAACGGTGCCGGCATTGACTGCAGCTCTGGACGAGAAGGACAGCGCGAGAATGTTCAGCATTGGCATTAGGCAGATCAGAGAAACAAGCGTCAGGAATATATAATTGAATACTGCATAGGCCTGCTGGCCTTTGGTCATCTTCATTTTTTTTCCCTCTCAGAATACTCTGTAGCCTGCGAAACGATCCGCAGCCCAGTATCCGGTGACAATCAGTACAAAGGAAACAAGAGACTGGAACAGACCGATCGCGGTAGCCGGACCGAACTGTGCACTCAGAATACCCATGCGGTATACAAAGGTATCGATAATGTCGCCGGTGGAATACACAAGCGGTGAGTACAGGTTAAAGATCTGATCAAAACCGGCACGGAGTACGTTGCCGATGGAAAGAATGGACATCAGAATGATAATGGGGAGAATTCCGGGTACGGTTACGTGGATCGTCTGACGGATACGTCCCGCTCCATCCAGGTAGGCTGCTTCATACAGTTCCGGGGATACTCCGGTGATGGCAGCAAGGTACACGATGGTATTCCATCCGAATGTTTTCCAGATATCCGTGACTACCATGGTGTATGGAAAGACGCGTTCGTCACCCAGAAAATAGACAGGCTGAACACCAAGGTATCCGAGCATTTTGTTGACAATCCCGTCCATGCTCAGCACATCGAGAAAGATACCGGCCAGAGCGACCCAGGAAATAAAGTGGGGAAGATAGACAATGGTCTGCAGAGTCCGCTTATATCGGATGTTCCGCATTTCATTGAGCATCAGTGCAAAGGTAACCGGAACGACTATGCCGGCGATGATTTTCAGGATGGCGATGAACAGGGTGTTATAGATTACACGCGGAAAGGTTGGCAGGGAGAAGACATAACGGAAATTATCAAGTCCACACCACTCCTGATCGAACATTCCGAAAATCGGAGAGTAGTCTTGGAATGCTATGCTCAGTCCGGCTAGCGGAAGATACTTGAATATCAGAACAACCACAACACAGGGGAACAGCATGAGATGAAACGGCCATTCCTTACTGAACCTGGCTGCGAACCCGTTTTTACGGGATTTAGTGGATACTGTCATGGTCTGTGCTCCTCCTTTACCTGCATTCTATGAACTGGAATGGAGACTGTAAATAAAACTTTTGACACTTCTATGGCAAAAAAACGACCTAATCAGATAAAAATGATACTTCCGGAATCATCCGGCGGCTGTGGCACCGGCTACCAGAGACTTGCTCCGCCACGCACCTCTGCGCCATCGGACCATGAATACCAGGCCACGCAGACATTCGTCCAGGATCATGGCAATCCATATGCCATTCAGCCCCATATGCAGGACTACACCGAGGATATAACCGCCCCCGACTACGAGAATCCAGGTACTGAGAATTCCCATGAGTGTAGGGAAACGGATATCGCCGGCACCCTGGAGCGCACGCAGATAAAGCAGGTTATAGCTGCGACCGAACTGGTGAAAGATATCCAGGAACATCAGTACATGGCAGATTGCCTTGACTTCTGTCGTGGCCTGGAACAGGGAAAAAAGGAGATCACTGAGGAAAAAGACAAGGATCGACGAGAGAAGTGTCAGGATCATGGAACTGCGCGTCGCGGTTTTTGTAACATCCATGGCTTTTTCATACTGTCCGGCACCGACATGGTACCCGACCATGACCTGAAGGGCCTGTGCTATGGAGGCACAGAACAGTATTGTATAGGAAGCCACAGTCCGGCTGTAGGAGAAAGCCATGGTGGAATCGGGACCGAAACTGTTGACGAAGGTCAGGATGACAATCTGTGTCATATTATAGGAAAAGCTTTCGCCGCCGGATGGAATGCCAATGGAGATCAGCTGCCGGAGAATTCTGGCGGGGAATGGACGGAAATGGGCCAGGCGGACCCGACCGCCGATCCGGGTATGGAAAAGCCATGCCATGATGATCAGTCCGCTCAGACGACTGAGATTGGTGGAAATGGCAGCGCCCTGTACACCTAGTCTGGGGAAGGGACCGGGACCATAGATCAGAAGGGCATTTCCGAACATGTTGACCAGATTGGTCACAAGAGATACAACCATACTGGTCTTCATCATTTTATTACTGCGGAAGATCGCAGAATATGTGGAGAACAGGGCCTGGATGACTATGACACTGCCTACGGTACGGATGTACTGGTTTGCGGCAGGCAAAAACAGGTCCGGTGTATTGATGGCCTGAAAAAACGGACCGGCAAGCAGCAGAATGCCAAGACCGAGCACGAACCCCAGCACGAGATTCATCACAAGACTGACGGAATAAATGACAGCCGTCTTGCTCTCATCCTGCATGCCTTTATACTGGGAAACCATGATGGTGGTTGCTGTGGAGATCATGCTGAATACCAGAATAAAGGAGTTCAGGATCTGATTGGCGTTGGCAATTCCGCCGACTGCCTCCTGGCTGTAATTGGCAATCATGAGCTGGTCGACATTACCGACCAGAATGTGCAGAAGCATCTCAACAAGAACAGGCCATGTGAGCTGAAGCAATGCCTGAAACTGGGTCTTCTTTCCGATTTCCTGCATGTAATCACCCTTTCAGTCTCATTATTTTCCACAGGAGAATCACAGTGAATAGAAATAATCACGCCTGAATATGAAAAAATGAGCCTTGCCGGGCTCTGAAACATCACAGAAAAAAGCCTTCCGGACTGTTGCCTCAAGGCTGCATATCTGAAAGGCTCTGAATCTTTCGGGTAAAAGTCCGCTCAGGATGGCTGGTTCTGCTTGAAATCCTGAGGCGTCTGGCCGGTCTGAAGCTTGAATACCTTAATGAAGTAGGCTGTGTTTTCGTATCCGCAGCGGGCTGCAATCTCGTATACGCGCATGTTGGATCCCATCAGCATGGCTTTGGCCAGACTGATCCGTTTGTCTGTGATGTAATCATGAATGCTGACGCCTTCCTGCTGCTTGAATACCCGAGCCAGGTATCCTGTACTGTATCCTGAAGCATCAGACAGTACCTGCATGCTGATGTCTTCACTGATATGCTCTTCTATATACCTGCATACATAATCGGCGATGGATCGGACGGCATTGCCTTTTTCCTTTTCAGTTTCTCTGGCGATCAGATCAGCGATAGCCTCATAATACTGCATGTTCTGATGCGGGTGTGCCGCGCGGATCGCAGAAAGTTCATTCTGGAGGTTGTTCTGAGTTATATAATGCAGCACATATCCATGGAGCAGGCTCTGAATCTCTTCAGACACCAGCGTCTCCGGATATTGGGTTATCTGATCGAACAGAGGCTGAAGGTGAATCCGGAAGAGGTAGGCGTCTTTCTGCTCGATATCCTTTCTGCACAGCTCCAGATACCGCTTAAGCTCCCAGTAATGATCATCCTTCGGAACAGAGGCTGCATTGTCATGCTGAATGGCTGCACCGGCCTCGCCTTCGATGATCTCACGCCGGAGCATGCTCTGCAGTTCTCTGAAAAGCCTGCTAAGTCCCTTATAACGGACGGGCTTCTGAGAAATGACAAAGAACAGGGAAAGACCAAGCTGATCTTCGATCCTCTTGCGAATGCTCCGCACAAGATGAAACAGATGATTGACATCTGCGTTCTCTGACTCGGTGGAAATGAGCCAGAGCGGACCGTCTTCCATCAGAAAGTGATCGGACCACAGGATCTGTGGATTGTCTTCGGCAATGATTTCCTGCACGGCAGTCAGCACAACCAGCTTCTGAGTCTGAGGAATATCATTCTTTTCAAACCGTGCCATGAGCAGATTGATGTATCCTGGAACATACGGGGATTCATCCTCCAGCTCACCTTCGCCGGCGTGAAGTGCCTGGGTCAGCAGCTGCTTTCTGTAATCCGGCAGTATGGTTGCATACCGGGTTTCCGCATCCGAAATCCGGCTGATCAGCCAGCGGCGTTCCCGGATGGTATTCAGACATTTTTTTACGGCATCCAGTATTACATCATCACCTTCTGTCTTCAGAAGATAATGAAACGCATGCTGACGGTAGGCTTCATACGCGTAGGAGAAGTCATCAAATCCGGTGAGAAAAATGATGATCAGTTTTGGAAAACGTTCACGCATTTTTGAAGCGAGTTCCAGACCGGTCATGCCCGGCATTTTGATATCACTGAGCAGGATGTCGCATGGCTGGGTTTCCGTCTGCTTGAGTACGGAAGCTGCACTGTAAGCCGTATGAACCTCAACATTCCATGCCTCCTGAAACTGGTCACGGATCAGATCAGAAATGTCATCGGCGCCGATTGGTTCATCGTCTACTACATAAACGTGGATTTTTTCTGTCTGGTTCATTCTACTGTACCTCCCGGAAGTTGTCGGTTCTCCTCTCCTGTATCCAGAATATGTACCCGGACACGCAGACCTCCAAGCTTTGACCGGTCAACCAGGATTCCGCTGTCTTTTCCAAAGTAGATCTGTAGTCGCCTGTGAATGTTGATCAGGGCAGTGGTTTCGATCTGATCACTGGTATTCTGAAGTCGCTGACGAATCCCCTCAATCGTTTCATCAGATATTGTGCCACCGTTTTCCACAATGATGTCAAAATGCTGCGCGGACTGAATATCATAACTGATGCGCAGTACCATGGTCTGTCCCTCGGTGACCTCATAGACATAATTGAATGCATTCTCAAGAAGCGGCTGCAGGATCAGGCGGGGAACATAAACCGAGGCAATGGATTCCGGAACATCATCGATCTGGATATTCACGGCATCCCGGAACCGGAACTGCTGAATCATGGCATAGGTTCTGGCGTGATCAATCTCGTCTGATAATTTCTTTTCATCATCAGCATTCCGGGTTACATATTGAAAAAACCTGCCCAGGTATTCTGCCAGTTTCAGAGCGTTTGTCTCGTCCTTTCGCTTGATCAGACGATAAAGAATGTAGTAGCTGTTATACATGAAGTGAGGATTGATCTGAGACTGCAGCTGCTTCAGGTTGGCTTTACTGACCAGAATCTGCTGTTTCAGGTCATTTTCGACGTAGTATTCCATCTTTTCCATCATCTGATTATAGCTGTCAAAGACCATGGCAAAGGGAGAACTGCTGAGGTAGGGAATCCTGTAGTGATAATCTCCCTGACGCGTTTTTTCAAAGGCTTCCGTGAGTAATTTCTGCAATGGGACATAGACCCGGTTGCGCCATACCATCAGGCCGATGATCATAATCAGACTGCTGGTTGCAAGAAAGAGCATGGCCAGTCTGGTAATATCGCTCACATATGTATCTTCAGATTTATCCTGAAATAGAGTCAGGGCAATAGGGTAAATGGATCCATATACAGTGACCATATCCTTTTCGCTTATCTGATCTTCCTCAACCAGCCACTGCAGCCGGATCTCTTCATCGCTCTGCCCGGCTGAGACCTGCACACGGGAAGCGAACGCATCGGTATCAAGTTCCACGATCACACAGGCGGGATGATGTTCGATGTCAGCCATGATCAGATCAGAAACAAGAAACACAATCTGGCCGTCAGCATTCCTGAACAGTCCCTGCCCGTGTTCCGGCAGTGAGTGGAACCATGATTCCTGGAAGGCATATGTCCTGGCGCTGCTGATGGTTTTATCGATTTCCGGAATATACAGCCAGACATTGCGCACAAATGAATTATGGTCCTTGAGTTCCACCAGTTCATTATGCAGGGCAGTCTGAAGCGAAAAGCGGTTGTACCAGTCCAGATCATTGTACATGTATGTGACTTTCTGCAGTTCACGTGCCTGCAGGATTTTCCGCTGCCAGAAAGCGAGGGACTGAAGATCATTCTCCGTCTGCTTGAGTGCCATCTGCAACCGTTCGATCTGGCTGTTGCGCTGCTCTGTGGAATGCAGGTTGGAAGTTTGGCGCATCAGAAGAAGAAAGGAAGCCATGTAAACGATTGTCAGTACAAGCACAAGGATCAGTGTGCTGGAAAAAATGGTACGCGGACCTCGGTGTTTGGTCTTTTTCATAGGGCACCCCGGATTTCTGTAAATCAGTCTCTGTGATCATATCGGGTTTCCCAGAGAGTGTCAATCAGTTGAGAACTGATTTATGTCTGCTTTCCTGTATGTTTACTGTATGATTTTTACCATATGTGTCCGTTATTTGCTATATACGCCACGTGTTTTTAGTCGCTATCATAACCGTAAGGAGGGAAAGACCATGGAAGTATTCTATACACCGAAGCATGCACGTGTCGGGGATGCGATTCCTTTCTACGATGGTGATCGGTTCCGTATCTTCTATCTGAAAAACTGGAATCCATATTTCGGGAGTGACCGGACGCTGGGCTGGCATATGCTGACTACGACGGATAACCTGCATTATACTGAAACACCGACCGGGATTCTTGGAGGAACCGGTTCCGTGATCCGGGTCGGGGACACCTATCATCTGTTTTACTGTGTCTTTGAACGGAATCCGCAGAGACAGTATATCTGTCATGCAGAGAGTCCGGATCTTCTGCACTGGACGGACATTCCGGAGGATAAGTTCGGCCCGGATGCCACAATCTATCAGCTGACAGACTGGAGGGACCCGTTTGTATTCCCGAGCCCGGACGGCAATGGCTGGTGGATGCTTACCAGTGCGCAGGGCCAGGGAAATACACTGCGGCGCGGGTGTGTCGGGTTGTGCAAGTCACAGGACCTTCATCACTGGGAATGCTGCGAACCCTTCTATGCACCGGAAGAATACATGGCAGCTTATGAATGCCCGGATCTGTTCTGCATGAACGGATGGTGGTATCTGATCTTTTCTCAGTCCGGGAACCGGTTTCAGACGACGTACAGGATGTCCAGGTCATTAAGCGGGCCATGGATTCGTCCGGATGTTGATTCGTTCGACGGACGCGCCTTTTATGCCGCAAAGACCGGAAGTGACGGACAGAAGCGATACCTGTATGGGTGGAATCCGTCCAGAACACAGAACAGCTGGAAGGTCAACCCGAACCCGGACCATGAAGGGTATGACTGTAATACCTTTGACTGGGGCGGGAGTCTTGTGGTGCATGAACTGGTACAGCGTGCAGATGGCACACTGGGAGTGCGGCCGGCCAGCAGCGTGCTTGGATGTTTCCCGAACCGGAACCGCTTCCTCAGCATCCCTCTGACCGGAGACTGGAAGACGACGGAAACCAGTGCCTGTGTCGAATCTCCGAATGCATACGCGTGCCTGATTTCCAGAAACCAGGTGCCTGAGAACGGTCGCCTTTCCTTCCGTTTCCGCTTCAGTCCCGGCACTGAGCGGCTGGGTGTGGCGGTACAGGTGGATGAGGACTTTGCACGCGGATATTACTTCTATATTGATCCCAAGCGTCAGCGTCTGGAATTCAAGAGCGGAATCCGCATGCATGAACAGGGCGGATGGACGTTCCCGTTTGATGTGGAGATTGAGCGCCCGATGGAGCTGCTTCCGGATACGGAATACAGGGCGGACCTGATTGTGGATGACAGCGTCATGGTACTGTATGTCAATGATACTGCGCTTTCCACGCGCGTTTATGATCTGAGGGAACGCAGGTTTGGCCTGATTGTATCGGATGGGTGTGCATCCTTTACACAGATTGAACTTCAGACCTGATAACCGGGCACAGAAGAAGAGAATACAAGGAGAATAGCCATGAGCATATTTTACCGTCCTGAAAAAGCTGTCCTCGGTGATGTGATCCCGTTCTATGATGACGGACAGTTCAAGCCTTTCTATCTGCGCAACTTCCGTAATCATCGTGATGCGCAGCATCGCGACAGCTGGGTCATGCTGACAACACGGGACCATGTGCATTTTGAGGAACACGACACGAAAATTGTGGGTGGTACAGGTTCCGTCCTGAAGATCGATGGCGTCTACCATATGTTTTACTGTACGTTCAGGCGGTTCCCGGAACGCAACTATATCAACCATGCTGTGAGTAAGGACCTGAAGACTTGGACCGAGATTCCGGAGGACTGCTTTCCATCGGATGACAGAATCTATGGTGCCAGACACTGGCGCGATCCGTTTGTGTTCTGGAATGAAGAGGAAAACTGCTGGTGGATGATCAATGCCGCACAGAAGAAAGGTCCTACGACACGGACTGCATGTGTAGGATTGTGCAAGTCGACGGATCTCCATCACTGGGAGTACTGTGAGCCGCTTTACGCACCGTCCAATGCGCAGTGTGCATTTGAATGCCCGGACCTGTTCCGGATGGGTGACTGGTATTATCTGGTTTTCTCATCCTATGCAGACCGGTTTCAGACTCTGTACAGAATGAGCCGGTCACTGAACGGGCCCTGGATCACACCGGAAATTGATACGTTCGATACCCGTGCTTTCTATGCAGCCAAGACGGGCTCTGATGGCACACGACGG
>AUXO013437975.1_pt1 | contig 13599 bp, 8 predicted proteins | sample 768731 | NCBI WGS metagenome assembly AUXO01 (sample SAMN02715735, study PRJNA202380) | gut metagenome | biome: sheep rumen | host: Ovis aries | place: New Zealand: Palmerston North
ATATCCGATCGGAGCATTAAACCAAACGTAGAAAACCTTATTTTCATAACCCGCACGAGGAACAGGAATTCCCCACTTTAGGTCACGCGTAATTGCACGTTCATTAAGGCCATCACGAATCCATGCCTTTGTCATGTTGATTGCATTATCGCTCCATTTACCTTCAATGCTTGTTTTTTCAACATATTCACCAAGTTTTTTGCTGATTGCAGGAAGATCGATATAAAGGTGCTTTGTGTCACGAACTTCAGGAGTTGCACCACATACAGAACAGCGTGGATTTTTAAGTTCAACAGGATCAAGGAGAGAACCACAGCCGTCGCACTGGTCACCACGGGCATCTTCAAAACCACATTTTGGACATGTACCATGAACATAACGGTCTGCAAGATAACGGTTGCATTTCGGACAGAAAAGCTGCTGATTTGAATGTTCCTTAATCAATCCGTTTTTTTCAAGATCCTTATAAAGGCTCTGTGTAATTTCTGTACATTCTTCATTTGATGTACGGCCGAAACAATCTGCATCAATCTTAAACCAGTCGTAAATCTTTTTGTGTTCATTGTAGTAATAATCACAAAGCTCACGAGGAGTTTTATTTTCTGCAAGAGCACGAGTTTCTGTTGCAGTACCATATTCATCAGTTCCAAAGATGAACATTGTTTCATATCCGCGGCTTCTGCAAAAGCGTGAGAAAACATCTGCAGAAAGCATCTGTATAAGATTTCCAAGATGTGGAATATTATTTACGTAAGGAAGTGCTGAAGTTACAAGTCTTCTGTTCATTTTTAAATCCCCCGGATTAAGTTATGAATTCTGAAATAAAAAATTCTTATTTAAAAGTTCAAAAGACAGTCTTTTAAAACTTTCTAAATAATATATAAGAAAACATTATCTTGTTCAATCAATATTTCTTATGACAATTTTGCCGAATTACATGCATTTTTTCTAAACTTTCTGCACATTTTGTTGACTATTTAGTATGATTTTATTATATTTAACTAAGTAACCGAACAATCGGTAACTAAATAATTTGTAAACGAATTTTATGTCTTGTGATACAAAAGAAAAAATCATCAGTTCAGCATTCTCATTCTATAACTGGATAAACCTGGAAAAAATTTCTCTTTCCATGATTGCAGAACGTGTAGGCATCACAAAGGCTGCAATATACAAGCATTTCAAAAGCAAAGACGAGCTTGATTTCACAATGAGAGACAGAATTTACAGCGACTTCTACGAAATCATCAAGAATGAAAGTCACTACGGAGATCATTCTGCAATCATAAAAGAAATAATCAAGATGATGATAAATAAAAAACAATACATTTTTTATCTTGTATCAAATACTTTTAACTTCAATTTTGATGATTTTGTACTGAATCTGCAGAAAAAGGGCACATATGTACTTGAAGATCTTTTCTCAAAAGACGGAAAAATCCTTAACTGGAACCTCTACAAGAACGTTATTTTTATCGGTGGTTGCCTTTTGTTCTATCTTTGTGCATTAAATACGACATGCATCAAAAAGAACATCACACTGACAGAAAAGGAAATCGATGAATTTGCAGAAAAACTGACTGCTTTTGTAAATAAAGGAACAAACGGTAACCACAAGGATATCGGTGTATTCCGCCTTGCAGAACTTGATAACATCTGCAGAAAAAATATTGAAAAAATTCCAGAAAGTGACAGAACGCTTAAGGCAATAGCAAAAATCGTTTCAAAATCAGGCTTTCAGGGAATTACGGTTGACAGTATTGCAAAAGAGCTTGGACTTGCAAAAAGCAGCCTTTATTCAAAATTTTCAGACAAGAGCCAGATGATCAGCGAAATTCAGCACAAAATGGTTTCAACAATGCTTGAACTTTCAAGAAAGAATATGGAAAACGCAGAAAATCCGCTTGAAGGAATCTATATACTTATGGAAACAGAAACTGAGTTTTTCATGCGCTATAGGGAAGTTCTTACTGTCTGCAAATGGATTCAGTTTCAAAATCAGATTAATACATCAGTTATGACCATTGAGGATAAACAAAAAAAATACAGGGGAGATTATTCTTACCTTTTAAACTGCGATATTGTAAAAAACATTCCGGACCTTGGAATTGCCGCAATAGACGCAACAACGGTACTTGCATGGTACTTTGCGGTTACCGTATTTCTTTGTATACACGCTGACATCCACAATTTTTCAAGTGAGATGATTCATGCCGCATTAAAAGATATTTTCTACATGATTGCCGAAGGGCAGCGGGAGGATAAATAGTAAATGATTAAATTAAAAAAACAGATTCTTGCAGCAGGATTGATTATTACATCAATTGCAGTTTCAGCTCAGGAAACAAAAGAAAACGAACAGTCGGTTACTTTAACTGTAGATCAGGCCGTTGAATATGCACTCAAGAACAGCCGCACACTTAAAACAGCGGACATTGATCTTGAAATAAAAAAACGTGCAGGTGACAACGCATGGAATGTATTCCTTCCGAATGTGCAGCTTAGTGGAACTGTGGTACGTACAAATGATATTTCAAGTACACTTGAGCAGACAAATTCAACTCTTGCTCTGGCTCATCAGCCCCTTATGACAGAAACTGAAAAAATGCACTGGGCTCTTGCTGGGAATATCGGAGTAAGCTGGAATTTCAGCATGGCTTATATTCAGCAGATTAAAGCCTCAAAAGCAGAATACGAAGCCGGAAAAATTACTTACGAACAGAGCCTCAAGGAAACAAAGACAAATGTACAGAAGCTCTTTTACGGACTTCTTCTCCAGCAGGAAAGTTTAGCAATCCAGAAGAACTCACTGGCAAATGCAAGACAGAGAGCAGAACAGGCTGAAACTAACTACAAAAACGGACTTGTCCCTGAGCTTTCACTTCTTCAGGCTCAGGTTTCTTATGAGAACATGAGGCCGGACGTAAAAAAAGCTGAACGTGAGCTCAAGCAGCAGATTGATACATTTGCATTTCTTCTCGGGCTTCCGGTTGGAACAGAAATCAAACTTGCAGGATCAATTACAACAGAATATATCGATGCAAACTATGAAAAACTGATTGAACAGTACGGTTCCTCAAGCCTCGACATCAAGTCACTTGAAAAGAACATTGAAATTGTTGAATTAAACTGCAAAGCCCTTAAATTAAGCGCATATACACCGTCACTTGCACTCAGCTGGGGATATCAGCCTACAGGCTCCGGATTCAACGACTTCGATGAATTCAATGACAAGGGTTCACTTAGTCTTACTGTAGCCTGGAACCTCACAAATATACTTCCATGGTCTTCTACACAGCAGCAAATTAAGACTCTGAATGCAAACCTTGAAAAGCTTCAGATTTCAAAAGAAATGCTTCTTGAAAACAAAAGAATTGAAGTAAGAAAAGCATGCAACACACTTCAGGAAGCACGTGAACAAATTACAAACATGGGACGAAACATTGAGCTTGCTGAGCGTTCTTACTATTCAACGCTTAAAGCATACAGAAACGGAACAAGAGAACTTCTTGACCTTCGTGATGCTGAAAATCAGTTGAATCAGGCAAAGCTTGGTCTTGCAGCACAGAAATTCAATTACATTTCAGCACTGCTTGATCTTGAAAATACACTTGATATTTCACTTACAGCAAAAACTACAGAAAATAAATAGGGAGAAACAACATGAAAAAAACATTATTAAAGGCTGCAGCAGTATTTACAGCAGTTTCATTCTGCATCTGCGCAGTTTCATGCAACAAAGGAAAAGGTAAAAACAGCAATGGAGGAGATGTAGATGCTCTTTTTGCAGTAAACACATTCAAAACAACTGAAGGCAACCTTGACAATTACCTTGAATTCAGCGGTGATGTTTCTGCAGTTTCTTCCGTAGATGTAATGCCGGATATGTCAGGAAAGATTTCACGCGTTCTTGTCAGTGTAGGCGACCTTGTAAAAAAGGATCAGATTCTTGCATATGTTGACGCAAGCCGTGCAGGTATGACTTATTCAGCAAGCCCTGTTAAAGCAAGCATTTCAGGAAGAGTAACTTCATTTCCATACACAGTCGGAACATCAGTAAGTCAGTCAATGGCTGTTGCAAAAATTGCAGATACTGACGAACTTCAGATTAAAGTAAATGTTTCAGAAAGATTCATAAGCCGCATCAAGGAAAAGCAGACTGCGGTTGTAACTTTTGATGCATATCCTAGTGTTGAGTTCAAGGCAAATGTTTTTGAAGTAAGCCCGGTCCTCGACAGTGTTTCAAGAACAATGGCAATCAAGCTGAAGTTTGCAAATCCGGACAAAAGAATCAGAGTCGGAATGTTTGCAAGAGTTAAACTGATTACAGACGTAATGAATAATGTAATCGTTGTTCCTTCAAATGCAATTGTTACACGAGAAGAAAAGCCTTACATATTCGTTGTTGCAACTCAGGCAACAGAAAAAGAACCGGCTACAGTAAAAATGGCACCTGTAACACTTGGTATTACAGTTGATGCAAAAACAGAAATTCAGCAGGGACTTTTTGTCGGTGATGAGATTGTTATAAAAGGACAGTCACTTCTTAACGACGGAGCTAAAGTCAGCATTGTTTCTACCTCGGGTACAAACAAAGAATAAAATCAGTTTTCAGGAAAAAGATTTATGACACTTGCAGAAAGATGTGTAAAAAAGCCAGTCACAACATTGCTTGTTTTTCTTGTAATGATCGGACTTGGAATTTATTGTGTATTTAATTTGCCGGTTAATATGTATCCGGATATGGATCTTCCGTACATGATTGTCATCACTAAGTATGAAAATGCAGGACCGGAAGAAGTAGAGCAGAGCGTCACCAGCGTTCTTGAAAGTTCATTAAGTGGTGTAAGCGGACTTAAAAAACTTCAGTCCCGCTCAAAGTCTGGAATGAGCCTCATAATCCTTGAAATGAATTACGGTGTAAACCTTGACGCAACTTCAGGCTACATACGAGACAAAATCGATCTTGTACGTTCTTATCTGCCTGATGGAGCAGACTCTCCAACAACAATCAAAATGGATCCTTCAATGATGCCAATCATGATGCTTACTCTTGAAGGAAAACGAACTCCAGAGGAACTTCGTACACTTGCAGAAGACGTACTTCAGCCTCGTCTTGAACAGCTTGACGGTGTTGCATCAGCAAACGTTATCGGCGGTCGTGAACTTACAATCAACGTAGATATTCCGCGCGACAGACTTGAAGCATACGGACTTTCAATTTCTACAGTCGCACAGATGATCGGAGCTCAGAACATACAGAGTTCAGGCGGTACAATCACTAACGGAGACCTCAACTATACAATCAAGACAAACGGAAAATATAAAACGATTGAAGACATCAAAGATACAGTTATCTCATATACAGCCGATGCACTGGACATGAAAGCTTCAGGTCAGCTTTTGACAGTAAGACTCCGTGACATTGCAGATGTTTATGAAGGATATAAAGATCAGTCTACACTCGCATATCTTGACGGCTCACCTTGTGTAATGCTTACAATCCAGAAACAGAGTGGTAAAAACTCAGTTCAGGCAGCGCACAGAGTAAGAAAGGTAATGAAACAGCTTGAAAAAGAACTTCCATCTGACGTAAAAATTATTGAAACTTACAACACAACAGATGAAATCGAAAACACAATCTGGGAAGTTGTTAAATCAGTTATTCAGGGTGCACTTCTTGCAATTCTTGTTCTCTTTATCTTCCTCAGATCTTTCAAGACGACTTTCATTGTTGGTCTTTCAATTCCTATTTCAGTATTCATCACACTTATGCTGATGTACTTTAAGGGAATCAGCATCAACATGATTTCAATGGCCGGTCTTCTGCTTGGTATCGGTATGCTTGTTGATAACTCAATCGTTATCCTTGAAAATATTTACGCTTACCGCCAGAGAGATGCAAAGCCTCAGGTTGCCGCAATTCTCGGTAGCCAGGAAATGATTTCTTCAATCACTTCATCAACACTTACATCTGTATGTATCTTCCTTCCAATGCTTATGTTCAAGAGTAAGCTTGGAATCATGGGACAGATGTTCGACAGTCTTGCATTCACAATCATTTTCTCACTGATGTGTTCACTTGTTGTTGCAATTTGTCTTGTTCCGGTATTGTGTTCATCTTATTTAAGAATCGATAAAATTGTTGACGAGGACAAAACTGGCATTTCTTACGGACTCAATAAAATTCTAAACAATTTCTTCCTCAAGCTCGATTCTTCATATGCAAACGGCGTAAAGTTTGTTTTGAATCACAGAAAGATGTTCATCTTTATTCTTATCATTGTTTTTGCCGCTTCAATAGCTGCAATCAAAATCGTAGGATTCCAGTTCATGCCTTCAACAGCATCAAATACTGTTACAGTTGAATTTACGCTTCCACAGGGTTCTAAGCTTGAAGTTACAGAAGACATGCTCCTTCAGATGTACGAAATTTCTGAACAGGAACTCAAGGGTGTTAAATATACTTCAATCACTGTCGGTGGAACAAATATGACGTCTGCAGGTTCTGAAACAAATACAGGCTCATTAAGATTCACACTTTATCCTGAACACGAAAGAAAGCCGGGATATGACAATGAAAAAACAGCAAAAGCAAAGCTCCAGAAATACTTCAATAAGTTCCCGGGTGCAAAAATTAAATTCGGAACAGGAATGAACAGCATGGGAGGAGGAAGCCTTTCTGTAGACGTCAGAAGTGATGACCTTGAGCTCGTAAGAAAAACTGCAGCTCAGGTTGAAAAAGTTCTGAGGGAAAAAGGACAGGATATTGTTTCTGAAATTACAAGTGACCAGGAAGATGGGCTTCCGCAGGCTGAAATCATTGTTGACCGTGCAAGAATGTACGAGCTTGGACTCAACATTTACAACGTAGGTGCAGAAATTAACGCAGCAATTAACGGTAAAACAGCAAGCCGATTCACAAGAAGAGGTGATGATATTGATGTTGTTGTGCGAATGTCAGCAAAAGACCGTGTTCGACTCGGAGACCTGGATATGATTTCTGTTTTAAACTCACAAGGAAAAAGAATTCCTCTTTCAAGCTTTGCACACTATGAAGAAAATCTTGCACCTGTAACAATCTATCGTGAAAATCAGGCTAGAATCATCCACGTTACAGGAAAACCGGATCCAAGTCTTTCTCTTGATGTTGCATACCAGAAAGTTGGAAAACTTATAAGCGACAATATTCCAAAGGATGATGAAGTTACAATCAACTATTCTGGAGATATGGAAGACATGATTGAAGCCGTTACAGGATTCGCAGCAGTCATCATCATGGCAGCAATTCTTGTTTTCGTTGTAATGGCAAGTCAGTTCGAATCTCTTGTAGACCCGTTCATCGTTCTTATTACAATTCCATTCTCATTCATCGGTGTAATTATCATCTACCTGATTATGGGACATCAGCTTAACGTTGTAACAGTAATGGGTGTTCTCGTTCTTGTTGGTACAATCGTTAACAACGGTATCGTTCTTGTAGATTACACAAACCTCTTAAGAAAACGCGGAATGGAACTCAAGGAAGCTTGTATTGAAGCCGCAAGAAACCGACTGAGACCAATTCTCATGTCTACTCTTACGACAGTTATTTCACTTGTTCCAATGGCATTCTTCCCTGGAGAAGGAAGTGCTTCAATGCAGCCAATCAGTTTAACTGTTTTCGGTGGAATGACATTCGGTTCAGTAATGACGTTGTTCCTTATGCCTTCAATCTATTACATCGTAAACAACAGACGCCTCAAGAAAGCCGCAAAGAAAGCAAAGAGAAAAGAGGAAAAACAGCAGTTAATTCTTGCAAGAAAAGAGAGATAACATCAGGAGTTTTAAATTATGGAAAACACAAATCTTAAAATAAAACTTGAAATCATATTCTCATCTTCGCTGGAGGAAGACTTTACCGAAGAATTTGAAAAGGCAGGAATCGGAAAGTTCTACACAAAAATCCCTAATATCATGGGAAGCGGGTATAACAATCCTCACCTTGGAGATAACATCTGGCCTCAGCTTAACACAATGCTGATAATCTACTGCAACGAAGAAGAAGCTGAAAAAATAAAACAGATTATCTTTAAGCTGAGAAAACTTTATGAAACAGAAGGCATTGCCTGTTTTGAGTCTCAAGGAACTGAAATATAAAAAAAAGAGCGGGCTTCTTAAGTCATTCCGGCTTTTGAAGCTTTCTCTGCAAGTTTAATTAAAATTATGATTAAGAAAAAAATTTTTATTGTACTCTGCATTTTGCTTCTGGGAGTAAAAGCTTTCTCTCAAAAGACAGAAGATGATATTATATTTAGACCTGAACTCGTTCTGGAGCATGATTCTGAAAAAAACTATCTTGTTGCTTTTGGAGGAATGCTTCTTTCAAACTCACTTATTTTCTCATTCAACAAATATGTTGATAAAGCAAGTTATGCAAATGTAACCTGGAGTGACATAAAAGAACACATTACGGTTCGCGGTGAAGAATTTGATCATGACTGGTACTGGACTAATTTCGTTCTTCATCCTTACCAGGGATCTCTCTCATACCTGGCCGCAAGAAACTGCAACTTAAGCTGGTGGGAAGGTATGCTTCTTGCAAACATAGGCTCAATATTGTGGGAATATGCAGGAGAGACAGACTGGCCTTCAATCAATGACATTATCTATACACCGGTGGGAGCTGTTGCTCTTGGAGAAATGTTCTACAGGCTTAGTCTTGAAGCACAAAGTTACGGCTTGACTTGGCTTAGTATTTTTGCTAATCCGCAGCGTCTTTACACTGATTTTGCACTTAAAAGACGTCCTCAAGGATATACCGGAAGAATATACAGCGTTTCTACAAAAATTGGATTTGGAACTGCCTCTGCTGTAACATGGCTTGGCTCAAAAAAACGACCGGAAATTTTTCCTGCAATGATGCAGTTTGAGCTTGATGCAGTTTACTCAGATCCATATGGACACGAATCAGATTCTCCCTACAGTCAGTTCGAGCTTGAATTCGGACTTGCAAGCGGTATAGGTTCAGGCTACGATGTTGATGATTTTGACGGTTTGCTTCACTTTGACATCCATATTTTCAGTAACGGTGTAATGTACTCAAAGGCAGTTGATTTTGGAGAAGACAAGGACACAACGATCGGTATCATTCTTGAATATGATTTTATGTGGCATTCCTTCATGGAATTTTCAGATTTAGCGCCGGGGATTGCAATCAAACAGAGAATAAAAAGAGAAAATTATAATTTTGAATGGCAGAGTCATCTTGATGTTATGATTTTAGGAACTTCGGATTTTTATCATCTGACTCGCGGAATTGTAAAGCCTGACAGATTATACAGAGACTACGGCTTTTGCTGGGGATTTGAAGCAGTTGAAAAAGCTGTGTGGAAATTTAACAACGGTCTTACGCTGAACGGAACTGTACACGGATACATGGTTTATAAACCTGAATTTCAAAAGCAGAAATGTGATGATTCAGGATGGGATTTTTTCACCTTCATCGACCTGAGTGTAGAATATAATCTTTCAAAAAGACTTGCAATTGGTATATCTGATGAAATATTTTTAAAACAGACTAATTACAAAAACTTTACAGATTATTTTTCTGTCCTCAACACATTTAATGTTTACGGAAGATACAAGCCGTTCAAAAGATAACAGGCGGTTGTTATCATTCCGAAATTAAAGTAAAATACAGAAAACTTTACTGAAAATCGGAGTAAAAAATGTGTGGAATAGTAGGTTACTGCGGATATAAAGAAGCCGCTCCAGTTTTAATAAATGCATTAAAAAAACTTGAATACAGAGGTTATGATTCTTCAGGAATTGCAATTCTTGGAAATGACGAGAGTGTAATCGTCAGAAAAGCAAAAGGGGCTTTGAAATATCTTGAAGAAAAAGTTGCAGATGAAATCATAAAAGGCTCTGTTGGAATAGGGCATACACGCTGGGCAACTCATGGGGAACCAAGCGACATCAATGCACATCCTCACACAAACGTTAGCGGAACAATTGCTGTTGTTCACAACGGAATAATTGAAAACTATGCTGAATTAAAAGACAAGCTTCAATCAGAAGGAATAGTTTTCAGAAGCCAGACGGATACAGAAGTAATTGCACATCTGATAAATTCAAATTATGAAAAATCAAAAAATATTTTTGAAGCCGTTAAAGCAACATTAAAAAAGCTTGAGGGAAGTTATGCACTTGAAGTAATCTGCAAAGATTTTCCTGACAGAATTATCATTGCAAGAAAAGAAAGCCCGCTTGTAATCGGACTTGGAAAAAATGAAAATTTTGTTGCAAGCGATGTACCGGCACTTCTTGAGCACACACGGGACGTTCATTATCTCAACGAAAAAGAAATGGCTGTACTGTACTGTGATCACGTTGATATTTTTGATTTTGATGGAAACAAAATTATCCGTGAACCAAGCCATGTTGAATGGGACATGGAAAGTGCAGAAAAGGGCGGCTTCCAGCATTTCATGCTCAAAGAAATTCATGAACAGCCAAAAGCTCTTCGTGACACAATGCGCCCAAGAATTTTAAAAGACAAAGACGGAAAAATTTCTGGGATCAACTTTGAAGAAATGAATTCAGGGGATGCATGGAAGAAAGCAGGACGCATTGTAATTACTGCATGTGGAACTGCCTATCATGCAGGTGTTGTTGCAAAATACGCATTTGAAAAGCTTGCTCGGTTAAATGTTGAAGTTGATGTTGCAAGTGAATTCCGTTACCGAGATCCGATTCTTTCAAAGGATGAAATTTTTATCGTAATCAGTCAGTCTGGAGAAACAGCAGATACATTAAGCGCAATGCGTCTTGCAAAAGAAAAAGGCCTTAAGGTAATTGCAATCACAAACTGCGTCGGCTCAACGATAAGCAGAGAAGCGGATGAAGTAATTTATACCTGGGCTGGTCCTGAAATTTCCGTTGCATCAACAAAAGCTTATACAACACAAATGCTCTGTCTTTATCTTCTTGCAATTAAAGCAGGAATGGAAAGAGGTGTACTTTCAACAGAAAAAGCAGCTGAGCTTATTGAAGAACTTGAAGCATTTCCTGATAAAATGGAAACTCTTCTTAATTCACAGGAAACGATTCAGCGTTTTGCATCCAGACAGTTCAACAAAAGTAAAGTTTTCTACATTGGCCGCCAGTTCGATAGTGCCTCAAGTCTTGAAAGTGCACTAAAACTAAAGGAAGTAAGTTACATGCACTCAGAAGCATTTGCAGCCGGAGAGTTAAAACATGGCCCAATTGCGCTTATAGATAAAACTACACTCGTTGTTGCTATTGCTACAAATCCTGATCTCTATGAGAAAATCGGATCAAATATTGTTGAGGTTAAAAGCCGTGGTGCATCAGTTCTTGCAATTACACAGGAAAACGGAAAAGACTTCTTTACAGAAAAGGCTGATGAAGTATTCTGTATTCCTGAATGTTCAAGCGTACTTGCATCACTTCTTGCAATAGTTCCATCCCAGCTCTTTGCATATTACTGTGCAATTCTGAAAGGAAATGATCCGGACAAACCAAGAAATCTTGCAAAAAGCGTTACGGTTGAATAAAAAAATTAAAGACAAAAAAATAGGCTGTCCAAAATCCTGCCGTCAAAAGCAAGAATCGGACAGCCTGTTTTATTTCAGACAAGACGCGTATAAAAAATCATCTTGCAACAAATCGGTCTGATTTTATAAATTTTTCAAGGCTTTCCTGCCATGATGGAATTTTAATTTTCAACAATGATTGAATCCTGCTTTTATCAAGAACAGAATAAACAGGTCTTACGGCTGCTGTCGGATAATCTTCCGTTAAACAAGAAACAACCTCACAATCAGATTTTATCTTAGCGAATTTTTTCCCAAGTTCATAAATCTTCTGTGCAAATTCAAACCAGCTTGTTTCACCAAGATTAGTAAAATTATAAATTCCATAGGGAAGTGCGCTGTTTTTTCCAAAAAGACTTTTTGCTTTTGCTGAAGTTTCAATAATTTTTAGAATTGCAGCTGCAAGATCCACAGCACAAGTTGGAGTTCCTTTCTGATCTGAAACAACTGTAACTCTTTCATTTGCATTCATTGCTTTTGTCATCGTATACACAAAATTGCGCCCGTCAAAACCATAGAGCCATGCAGTACGCAAAATGTAATACTGTGTCATTTCTTTGCTAATATAATCTTCACCAAGTGATTTTGTCTTGCCGTAAACGCTTACAGGACATTTGAGAGAATCTTCTGTATACGGAACCGCTGTCTTACCATCAAAAACATAATCCGTTGAAATGTGAATCAGTTTTGCACCAAGCTGTCTTGTAACTCTGGCGATATTCAAGGCACCATCCGCATTAAGACGCTCAGCAAGTTCTGCATCAGCTTCAGCTTTATCTACTGCAGTATAGGCTGCACAATTTATAACCCAGTCGATTTTTCCCGGGACAGTTCCTCTGCTGACAGTAAGACCAGTAGTATTAGCCCTTGAACTGTGGCTTGAAGCAAATTTCGAAAGCTCTTCACTGCTTGTTATATCAACGTCAATATCACTACCAATCCAGGGAATTTTCTTTTCCGTAAGCTGTTTTGAAATTTCACAGCCAAGCATACCCTTGCAGCCAATTAACCAGACCATTTTCCCACCCTTTTTAAATTTAATTGAACAAATTATATAAAAAAAACATGCCCTGTACAAGTTAAGGAATTTTTAACAGAGTTGAAATTTTATGATGTTTCCTATAATCTTCTTAATGTTATGAATATGGAAGCTTTTGTTTTAGGATGCGGAGGAATGATGCCGCTTCCTTACCGTCACCTTACATCAGTTCTTTTACGCCGTGACGGAGACCTTTTTCTTTTTGACGGAGGAGAAGGAACCCAGGTTTCATTAAGACGACTTAACCTGAAATGGAAAAAAATAAATGCAATTTTTGTTTCTCACACACATGCAGATCATGTTACAGGGCTTCCTGGAATTCTGATGCTTTCTTCGCAGGTTGACAGAACAGAACCTCTGTATATTTACGGGCCTCCAAAAATATCAGAATATATTGATTCAAGCAGAAGAGTTCTTGATATGTACATTAATTATCCGATTGTCGTTCAGGAAATTAAAGCACCAGCTGTATGCTATGAAGGAGACGGATTTAGAGTAAGGGCATTTCCTCTTGATCACACAAAAACATGTGTCGGTTATACTCTTGAAGAAGATGACAGACCAGGAGAATTCAATCCGGAAGCAGCAAAAAATTTAAACATTCCGTGCGGACCTCTGTGGGGTAAACTTCAAAAGGGAGAAACTGTTACTGCTCCGGACGGAAGTGAAATTACACCAGATCAGGTAATGGGAAAAAAAAGAAGCGGAAGAAAATTCAGCTTTGTTACAGATACACTTTATCTTGATTCAATTGCAGGTGAAGTAAAAAACAGTGACCTTCTGATTTGCGAAGGAATGTTTGCTGATGAAGAAGCTGATCAGGCAAAAGAAAAAAAGCACATGACTTCACGTCAGGCCGCCACAATAGCCAGAGATTCAAATTCAAAAAGAATGGCACTGATTCACTACAGCCCGCGTTACAATGATAAGGACCTTGATGTTCTTCAAAAACAGGCACAG
>AUXO015629411.1_pt1 | contig 13599 bp, 4 predicted proteins | sample 768731 | NCBI WGS metagenome assembly AUXO01 (sample SAMN02715735, study PRJNA202380) | gut metagenome | biome: sheep rumen | host: Ovis aries | place: New Zealand: Palmerston North
TTAATATCATCGACAGAAACTGTCATTGCCGGATTAATCTTATTAACAGTAATTGTATCTGAAACAGTTGTTTTAACATAATTGGAATCACCACTATAGACTACACTTACATCATGAGCCCCTGCACTTAACTTACCAACAGAAACCCTAGCCTTAACATTCTTAACAGTCACATTATAAGACTTGCCATCAACAGTAACAGTGACCTCACCAGTAGCATCAGACGGCACACTAACAGTGACAACCACATCCTCACCATAATCAACAGCAGGAACTTCAACAGAAACAGAAGGATTAACCTTATTAACATCAAACTGCTTGAAAACTTCAACTGAATTATACTTATAATCACCAGAATAAGATACCATAGCAGTTTTGGAACCAAATGCCAAACCAGCAACCCTAACATTAGCTTTACCATTAGAAACCCTTGCAGATTGAGAAATACCATCAACACTCACAGTAATATTGCCTGTAGCATCATTAGGCAAACCAGAAACAACAAACTTAACAGACTCGCCCACATTAATATCAGACACACTAACAGACATCTCAGTATCAATTTTATTTACATTGAATGACACATCCACCGCATTAGCCATATAATTTTCATCATCAAAATAACTTACTTTAGCAGTATAAAAACCATCAGCAGACATTTTAATGCTAATACTTGCTTTACCATTTGTTACATTAGCCAAATCATATTGTATATTGTTGATAGTGACTATAATTTTTCCAGTAGCATCAATAGGCAATCCATAAATGATAAAGTTAGCCGAATCGTCAACATGGATGTTATTGATTAGACTTACTTCGAAACTTGTTTCAATTTTTCCGACAGAAATTTTGTTAGATTGAGTATCAGATTCGTATTTATCATCACCACTATAATTGAGGACATAATCATAATCTCCTTTGGCCAAACCATTAATCTCAAGTGTGGCTTTTCCATTTTTAAGGGTTTTACTATCAGATTTGCCATCCACATTAACTGTTACAGTACCAGTCGCATCAGAAGGCAGAATAATCTCAAATGTTGAAGTTTCACCATATTTTGTGTTATTGGCCTTAACATTCATCTGAGGATTATTTTTTGATACTGAAATATTTTTTGATATTGAAATTGAATTATAGTTCATATCACCTGAATAGGTTATGACCGCCTGATAGTTTCCTTCCTTCAATCCTGAGATTTCAACACTGTTTTGCCCTTTAGTAACAATTGTTAAATTAGATTTGCCATCAACAGTAACAGTCACATCTCCGGTTGCATCATCAGGTAAACTAGAAACCACAAACTTAGCAGAATCCCCTACATTAATGTCACTGACCGCAACGGTCATTGAAGGGTCAATCACATTGACTGTTATTTTATCTGAAACAGTTGTTTTAACATAATTGGAGTCACCATTATACATTATAGTGATGTCATGAGAGCCAGCATTCAATTTACCAACAGAAATGACCGCATTACCATTTTTAATAGCATTCTCATAAGATTTACCATTTACAGTGACAATGACCTTGCCGGTGGCATCATATGGTACATTAACAGTGACAATAGCATCAGAACCGTAATCAACTGTAGGGACATCTGTTGTTAATGCTGCACTAACTTTATTAACCTTGAATGAAGAACTAATAGACTTATTCTTATACCTATCATCACCACCATATTTAACAGTTAATTCTTTATTACCCGCAGTTAAACCTGAAATGGTGAATGTAACTTCAATATTATCAATAGTTCCAACATAATCGTTACCATCAACAGTAACAGTAACCTCACCTGTAGCATCAGATGGCACGCTGACAGTGACAATAGCATCAGAACCATAATCAACATCTGGAGCTACAACTGAAATAACGGGATTAATTTTGTTAACAGTGAACTGTTTAGAAATTTCAATAGAATTATACTTATAATCACCAGAATAATTTATTTTAGCAGTTTTAGAACCACTAGTCAAGCCAACAATACTAACAATAGCTTTACCATTAGAAATAATGCCCTCAAAAGATTTGCCATCGACAACAACACTAACAACACCGGAAGCATCGGAAGGCAACCCCACATTTATATCATAATTCAGACTATCCTTATTAAAAGAAACTGATGAACTAATACTTGGCTGTTTTTTATTAACTGTTAATGTGAAATTGGTGCTGTTAATAGTATGTTTTACGCCATCCCCTGCAATTACGGTAATCAATGCTTTTCCAGATTTTATAGCAGTTATAAGGCCATTTTCATCAATTGTTGCAATAGTTGTATCATTACAATGATAAGTTATACTCGCCTCTGCAGGAGTAACAGTTGGATTAACAGTGATACTGGAACCGATTTCCAAAGTCAGATTATTAAAATCAAGATCAATAGTTGTGGCAATTCCCCTTTCAACGACTAAAACTTGCTCATAAGCAACAGTAGTTGATGAATTAACTGTAGAAATAAACCATGCTTCATTATTTTGATTAATTATATCAGTTACATTATAAACAAATGGGCGACAGTCATTAGGACTGTAATTAACAAAAGGATCTGAAATTGTCACATTATTGAAGCTTAACTTATTGTTAAGACTGCTTGAGCCTGTGAATATGTACCAATTTGCCTCATGTAAATTAGTCAAATCAATATCATTGAAATTTACTACAAATTTAAGTAAATCATCATATCCTCTTTGATTATATAATGGATAGAATACATCACAAACATCACTAAAGTAAATATCCTTAATTGTGTCACTATTGGTTGAATTATACAATACATATAAAGTGGAAGGATATAAAGCACAATATTTGGTTTTGTTAATTACAAAACTATTAATTGCATTTACATTATAATAATCAGTGACATCAAATACCAAAAGACCATAGTTATACGCACCCCATGTTCCAAGATTACCCCTGTCCATTTCATGAGATATGTATTCATCAAGAATATTGTGGTTATTGAATTCTAGTGTCCAACCATCCGGGAAGAAAGATGTATCCCAATTATAATTAAAGTATAACAACACCTTGACGATTTCTGCATCCTTAGGGGTTTCAATGTTCCAAGTTTCATTTCTAAATAGGGTGAACTGATCTCTATATACACTTACATCCTGTGTAGATACAATAATATCTCCATTAATTGTGTAATTTCTGTTAATAACATAATCATGACCACCATACACATATGTTTTATTAAAGTATCCGTTATAAGCAAGTATTTTATCAGCACTGAAAGATGAAATTATTTCTCCATCATGTTTCACGTTAATAGTAAATTTGATTAGATTATCCTGAGCACCAGGCCATATTGATTTTTCAGTGATTTCACGAATAGTATAATCAATTATAGTTGTAGTTGAAGTTCCTTTATCAACTGGTCCGACATAACTGCCCACTATTTCATCAGATTCATTAGAAAGTAATTCTATAGTTATCTCATCTAGAGCATTTCCATCATTTACTAATTTAATATCAAAGTAATTAATAACCCCAGAAAAAACACCTAAAGACCAAGGAGTACTTACATCATCAATAACTATTTTAGGCATTGCATCTTTAACAAAGAAGGATATGGTGTTATTAATGCCTAAAACATCCACTGTAATTATCTCATTGCCTGAAATGGTTGGATTATAAATTGATGACAATTCATTGCTGATAGTTGTTACATTAGGAACAGTGGTGCCTAATTTCACATCAAAAAGAATTGGCAAATCATCCAAATCATCTACAACATCACCATTCTGATTATGGTTTAAAGAAGAAGTAACAGTGACTGAATCTCCAACATGGACAATTTCCTGATTAATTGAAGTTTCAAATATTCTATATGAATTAACATTTGCATTTGTATAACTTTGTGTAGGACTTAAACCCTTATTTAAATTATTATTTCCCCACCAATTATCCTCCAACAATGCTGTTTGGATATTTTTAACATGGACAGATGAATCTCCATCCAACAAAGCAGAATTTCTAATTGTTAAACTGCCATCTCCATATTGATTGACTGATTTTCCTTTTTTTGTTTTATCTGTTAAAGTATTATTGTAAAAAATGGAATTGAGAATATTAACTGTATTATAAGAACAGATTGCCGCACCAGTTGCTTCGCCATTATTTAAAATTTTATTATTGGCAAATACTGAATGTGAAATATCCAATAAAACATTAGTATTTTCAGCATTGATTGCTCCTCCGGCATTTCCTGCATTATTACTGTCAAAACTTGATTGTTTAATGTCTGCAATTGAATATTTTAAGTTAATAGCTCCCCCATAACTATTAGCAGCGTTATTAATAAACTTACAGTTATCAATGTTTAAAAATGAATTGTTTGCCCATATTGCACCACCGCATTTATCATCAGTTTCTGAAGCATCAGCATTAGTGAATATCAAATTAGATACGTTAAGGGCAAACCCATCAATATAAAGTATCCTACCATTATTTTTTGCATCGAGAATTACATTATCTCCAACACCAATAATAGAAATATTTTTAGAAATTATCAAACCGTTGACATCAGCATTATCCAGATAATTAACACCACTAGCTACATAAATAGGATTGTCATTGCCTACAAGATCCAATGCATGTGAAATGGTTTTTACTGCACTGGACCAGCTAGTACCATCATTAGAATCCCGACCGTTTGTATAATCAACAAATACAGTTCCCTGTTTTGGCAAAACATCAATGCTGAATTTACTAACAACACCACAAATATCAACAGTTATTTCAGATTTTCCAACAGATCCGCCAATATAATTAGTCTTGGCAACTCCATTTTTAAGATTAGTACTTGAAATGTCAAAATTACCCTCACTAGCAGTAAATAATACAGGAACATGGTTTAAAAGATTATTTACTTCAGTTGTTTGATTATTCTGATTTTTTGAGAAATCAACCATGATTGGAACCATATTTCCACTGACTACACTATCATTGGCTGAAATAGACATTGTCAAATAATTGTCATGGTCGAATGCACCCTGATTGACAAAATTACTGAAAATTGGAGAATTATCTCCCCAATAACAATTTTCTAAAGAAATTGAAACCCCACTGGCAGTGTTAGAATAAATCAATGAAGGATTGTCAATAGCTGTGTTATTCATAAAGAAACAAAATGAACCAGTGATTTCACTATTACGTGCGTTAATAGATAATGCATTTCCAGCTTTTTCTGCGAAATTATTCACAAATACGTTTCCTGTGCCAAGAACAATTCCATTTGCTGAATGAATTGCACCACCATAACCATATCTATCAAATGCCTTATTGGAGTCAAATAGATTATTAGTTCCAATATTACATACTCCATTAGTTCCTACATATATTGACCCACCACGACTGTTCGCAGAATTATTAATAAATCTACAGCCATTAATGTTGGATAAAGAGCCTTTTTGTTGTATTGAAATAGCACCACCATTGGAAGCACTCTTATCATTCATAAATGTGACATTATTCAAATCAGATACTGATCCCTTATCTGAATAAATCGCCCCTCCACGGGAAGTGGCATAACAATTTGAGATAATGGAATTGGATATTTTTAATTTTCCGTAAGAGGTTTCATCATTACTTTCAATTAATATGGCACCTCCATTACTGGAATAACCATCTGTTAAAGTTAAATTAGAAATAAACACTTCAGCATTTGAACCAATACTAAAAATTCTTTTATTTTTATTTCCAGAAATCACTGAATTAATGCCCTGACCAATGATTGAAACCTTCTTATCTATCTTAATACCATCATTGCTAGTCGAATCACTCAAATAGGTAGTTCCCTCAGCAATATAAATCACACCGTCATCATCAACACATTGCAAAGACTTTTCTATTGTTTTGACTGCATGATTCCAATCAATTCCAGAATTATCATCACTTCCATCATCATAATTAACATAAATAGCATTGCTTCCTGAATTTAATGAACTTGAATCGCTGGCTTTCAATATTTCACTACTGTCAGAATCAGATTTGGACTCTGTCATTTTAAGTTCTTTATAATCATTATCCAAAGTATCTGAATTGACTAGGCAAGACTCATCAGTCAAATCCTGCCCTGAATCTTTTACACTCAATTCATCCAAAGAGTCAACACACTCGAAATTCTGTTCAAAATCACCTAATTCAACTGTTGAATTATCATAATCAGTTGCACAAACGGTACACAGTGATAAGAACATTGTAAAAAACAAAATTGTAAAAAACAAAAGTTTCAAATTCATCTTCATAAAATTCACCATTAGTTTAGCCTTCAACCATGATTAACTTGCCCGTTGAAGGATCTTTATAAACTTTACCCATTTCCATATAACCTTGACCTGAACTATTAGAAGTGTCAGGAGTATCATTTAAGACCTGTCCCTCTTCAACTTCAGTCACATCAGGAGAAGAATCGTCAATAGCTTGTTGTTGAGCGTTATCTTGGAAAACAACACTTTGCATATTCCAACTGATTACAACAAAAATCAGGAGCCCCACTGCTATAACAAGCATTGCATCCACAAGATTTGAAGTTCCAGCCATAGGATCTTCTTCACCTTCAGAAAACCTATTCTTACATTTTTTTCTAACCATGACTAAAACCCCCTATTGTTTTAATTTATCAATCAATGCATCAGCTAAAGCATCTAAATTTGATAAATATTCCTCATACCATCTGCGCCTCACTTTAGATACAAAATATGCAACAGCCCCTGCACCAATACCCACAACAGTGGTATCGAATGCAACAATAATAGCATTTGCCAATGTGTTAACATCCCCCGCACCTAAAGCTGCAAGCCCAGGACCCATTGGAATTAATGTACCCATCAATCCTAAAGTAGGGCCAATACGGGTGACAATGTCTGTCCTTTCAATTTTTTTTGCAAACTTAGTTTCTTCAAACTCAATTAACTTACGGGCCAATGTCTGTCTTGACTCGTTTGTCAATGAACTTGAACGTAAAATTTTAATTAAGATAATTTTTTGAGATTCATAGATTTTTGCATTTTTAATTATATCCTTTATCTCCTCTAGTGAATTTGCATTTGAAATTGAATAAATTAACTTTTCAATCAAATCTGATGAAATATTCTTCCTGGATGTGTATTCAGACACCAAACTCCCAAGAGTGAGTACCGCAAAGACCGCAAAAATTATCAAAAATATAATTACGGGAATCTGCAAACTCTGTGAAATCATATTCAAAGAAGATGTTAATATATCGCTGCCTGGAATTGTTGTTACCATATAATCACCAATTAATCAAAATTACTATTTTTCTTAGATATAATACCGCCTATCAACATTACTAATAAGATTAAAATCAAAACAATTGATACATTATCCATTGATGAAATTGTAATAGCTCCCATTGGATTTTGAATCATTGCTGTAATATTCGGAAGGAACAATGCAGATATTAAGAAGTATATTCCCAAAAAGAACATGAAATTTCCTAAAACAATAGGATACGGTTTATCAATGAACTTAACAATATAGTTTGATGCAAAATAAGTTAATACAATTGTTAAAACCAATGCCCCAGCAACAACCAGACTTAAATCCATTAAACCTAAACCGACTGTAGGAGCTACCAACATGATACTTACTATGATTGAACCAAAACAACATGGACATGGCGCAATAACTGCCATACATGTAGCTGCAGTTGTATTTCTTTCAAAAACTTTGTATTCCCTAATTGTAAAAATGCCTGCCAGAATCATGATTGCAGCCATGATTAAAAAGAATTCAAAATTATAAGTGTAAATCAGATTAGTAATCTCTTCTGTGAAAAATGAAGAGATTTCAGTTAAAATTAAAACTCCGCCACCATAACCGATTGAAACTAACGCTAAATACTTTTTAGACATGTTAGCTAATCCTGTTGCCAATCCTAACTTGATTCCAAAAATCAAAACAGCTGACAATATTCCCAATTGCCATAAAATACTAACTACATCCATCTATAACACCTACTTCATTTCATTAAAAAGCTTATCTAAATCAGTGATTTTTTCATCATCATCTTTATTTCTGAAATAACCAACTGCAATTACTCCTATCAAACATAAAACACCTAAAACTGCTATTATTGATAAACCAACTTCACTTGCTGATTGTTGAGTTATTGGATTTATTTCAATTGATTTTTTTACATTTGCATTTTCCGCATTACTTACCTCATTTACGCTTGAAGATTCCCCCTGATAGCTAGGATCTCCAACTGCCTCACTTTGGCCATTGATTCCAATATTTGAAACTGCCTGTCCATTTGAATTCTGCATATTGTAAGAGGAAGAGTTTGAAACAACACTTGATGTACTGTTAGAAACAGTTCCTGAATTTGTTGCAGTCCCTTGACCAGGATTTGGATTTGAAGCATCATGATTACTCTCAGGATCATCAATTGCCTGCTGGTCTGAATCTAAAAATACAGGATTGCGTGTTGCCTCATATAATTTAGGAAGCAATTGGGCCAAAATATCCGGATTAACATATTGCACTGCCCACTGCATCATAGCAATGTTTCCACAACTACAGTCACAGCACGCTACCCCATTTTGAACTGTAGCCTGAGCCCAGGAGTTTGCAATATCTCTTATTGTAGCATCATTAGCATTCCAATATCCATCATGTATAGTAGTAAGCATTGTACCACTCATGGAAATAAATGAATAAGCATTGTTTCCAGTCATTAACCAATCTTTAACGCCTAAACCATATTTATCATTATAATAAGTATTATAGACCCTATTCCACAAATCATCTGAAACTGAAGATGGCCTTGTCACTTGCCAACCATGCAAATTGCTCACGAACTTATTGGACATGTATCTAGCACCGCTATATCCTTCAGCCATCATTCCCTTAATCCATTCAGGATTGTCATATCTGGCAGCAATTTCCCTATACATTACCTCCTCCAGGGATGAGATGTATGCACTATTCCTATTTGCATACATTAAAACATTCATTTTTGGAGTCTTACCTGACACATGTTCAACTGCCATGGAAAGGCCTCCCCAATAATCAAAAAAGTCATCATTATCTAAAACACCATATTGATTGGTGTTACGGCTTGTAACAATTGTATCTGAATTGGATAAAGCTCTAAGGAAAACTAGAGGATTGGTGTCTCCCCAATAATTCTTAGAATACATATTACCCATTCTGCCTAAATAAAACTCAGCCAATTCATCAGTATCATTCCATGTCCAAGACATTGATACCAGTTTTGAGATACCTGCACCATAATCCCCATTTGGAGGTGCAAAAATACGGGTTATTGCACATTCACCAGCATATGATGAGTTATATCCTATACTCAAGTAATATAAACAATCTTCGACCCAATGCTTTGCAACATAATTGTCATCCAAAGACTCTTTTGAAACACCATAATATCCAATGCCATCCATGACAAAATCTATAGCTTCTTTTATTTGATTTCCATATTTTCCATTCATTAAAGTCTTATTTGAAGTAATTGTCAAATATGATCTTGCCAATGCAACCCTGAATGCATTATCCATAAGAATTGATTGTGAAGAATATAAATCTCTGAATAAACCACTAGTAATGACAGTTACATCAATCCTTTTTTTATCCCAACCATCTGGACGGGTCAAATCTTCCAATGTAATGTATTGAGGCATAGATTTGGTTTTTTTACCCATTTCCTCATCATGGTCATGATTATCACTAAATCCTGCACTTGGAGAGTCTGTCCATACAGGTTTCATACCAAGCAAATAAAGAACACTAGCAACTAACGCTCCATCATCTCTTGCAGTTTCAACACACCATATTCCCATTATAACTTTCTCAGTAGTGTCATTCAGTCCAGATAGAGTTAAAAGAGCAAGAGTCTTTGCATATTCCCATGCTTCTTCTGTAGGAAGCTCACGGGATTGATCCTGAAACATGTTCCTACCGGTTGGAAGGACAATTGGTTTTAGGATAATTTCCCCACCTTCACTGATTGGAATATATCTACCGTTCAAACCGTCAATCATTGCATTTAATTCTGTAGAAATACTTGTATTAATCAAATTGATATATTCTTTACCTAATTTAAGGCAATAAAGGAAATTTGAGTTGTTAAATTTACTATTTTGAGCAATCAATGTATCATATACCGTATCAACATCCCAGTATATCAACGCTTTACAAATATCATAAGACTTGTTCAAGACAACTTCCCTTTCAAGAGCTGATAGGCTGTCATAATTTTTTGAATATAAGTAGTCTGACAACTCTTTAAAAATATTAGTTTCACCTTTATAATTCTCTAAATCAAAATCCAAAGATAACATTACTGTTACCGTGCTTGCCAAATCATTTTCTGTCCAATATTGGCCCAAAGCATGAAGTCCTAAAGGATATAAAGTGGACAATGTAGATTTTAGGAAATCATCCACTTTCTCAACAAGCACATCCGAAGTTAAATTCAAAACCTCATCTTTAGTTAGGCCAAGGTTTGTAGAATAATCCTGAGTTACAATCAAATTGCGTAATTGATCTGCAAATTCCTCTTTTAAATCATCATCATTGATATTTTTATAATAATCTATTAAATTAGCCGCAACTGTCAAGTTACCATATAAATGAGTATATGACATCGGAGAAGTTAAATGAGAGATTAAAACTGCAAAACCTCTTCTTTTAGCTTGAATAGCTTCACCTAAACCATCACTGATATAGAAGTACAATTGAGGAACATCTCCTACAACAACAGATCCATAATCGGTAGCGGACAAGAGAACCTCTTTACCAGGTAGCCACTCGTGAGTTGCGTGCCTTCCAACAAATACCATTGCATTTGAATGATATTTTTGCATATAATAAAAAGCCGCTAAATATTGATGTGTTGGAGCAACAGCAGTACAATGATAAAGATTTTCAATGTCAGCTTCCCATCCTCTTTGAGGTTCTGGAGCAACAAAAACATTTCCAAAGGTTAAGCCAGGAATAACAAAATAATCTGTTCCATTTCTGTTTACAACCATAACATCCCCTGGCGAATTTCCCCAACCATTTAATCCAGAAACGTTTAATTTCTTAAATTCATCAAAATACTGCAAGAATAAATCATAATATTCGGGTGAAAAAGTGCTAGTGTATTTTTTTAAAGCATAGACAATATTCTTTAAGACAGTGGTAGTTTGATTAATGTTTTCATCCGGAAGCAATGCCGCAACCTGATTATACCAATCATCGATTGTATCACCAATTGTTGCATTATATTTTAGTTCAACTGCCCTTTTAGCCAATTCGCCAATATATGCGACAGGCCCTTCACGAACTTGAATCTTTACAATTTCATCCAAATCATTAAACCATCGAGTGTACTCACTAACTGGAAGCAATACCACATCAGATTGATTTGCTAATTTCTCAAGTTCACCAGGCGCCCAAGTAGCAACGTTGATACCGCATTTTAACATCATGTCCTCAAGTTCTGAGACATTGGACGGCAGCTTGCCCATATTGTAGCCTTCATTCTTTAAGGTATAAAGAATATTATATATACTGGTAATACTGTCAAGGTAACTTGATCCTATGTTTTGCTTTCCAGGAGGATAGTTATAATAGACAATTGAAATTGCCTTCTCACTGTTAAGCGCATATCTTAAATCTGCCCATGAATCGATTCTATCAGTCAACAATTCAATATTTCGTTCATATGGAATATATGTTACAATTCTTGCTCCGGTCAAGTTTGAAATATAACTTGCGGCACCTCCAATGAATGTTGCATCTATTATACCCTGCGCTTCAGCAATGGAGATATGCCACCACTTATCACTTTTTTCTGTTGTCAAGCCGCTTGTTCCCAATTCCCACTGCTCATTTGAAACATAATCAGAGTGCACCGCCCTGAATACGGGAACTCCTGTTTCTTCAAAAAACTTATTTGTATTGGAAAAGTCTTCTCCACCAATCCCATATGCAACAACGGATACAATCGCATCGACATAAACATCATATTTGGAAGAATTTTGTAAAAATCCGGAAATATCATCCCCGGCACTTGTAAATGACTCAACCATAACTTTCAATTGGTCCGGAGTTGCACCTGCCGCAAATACAGGTATGACATTATAACCCTTGGACTCCAAATCCTCAATAATCTGATATGTAGGGTGCAATTGCTGAGATGCAATATACATAGTACTCTCCAAAATACCGATGGTACGAGTATTTGAAGGATTAAAGTAAGTAGCCTTATATTCATCAAGAGTAAACCACTTGTCCCTATAGATACCATATTGCTGAGAGCCTGAAAAGCTTGGTTCGTCATAGCCTACATTAAATCCAAAGTAATTCAATACATATAAGATTTGATTTTTCAAGTTATCTTTATCGTTGATATCCTTATATAACACCATTTTGTTAAATAATTCACCAAACTTAGCTCCATCACCATTTAAGAAACTTAGAACATTATTGTATGAGGATCCCCGTTTTGTATTTTGGAAATATGAAATTAGTTCTTCACTACCAAATGATGAAAAAATTTTATTATAGTTTATTGCGGAACTTTTGATTAAAGATATTGAAGAAGATTCAGAATTTAAATTACCTGATGGGGGCTCCAATATAAGGAACAGTTCTTTATTTGACAATCCAGGATATTTTTCTAATGTACTTGTTAAAACTGCATCAACATCAGTACTGACCCATTCACCTATAAATCCATCACAAGACCCTAATAACTTTACAAATTCAGATTCGTTCATCTCCTTTACTTGAGAACCACTTCTTACAACAATATTGACTTTACCCTTTAAATCCGGTTGCTCGATAAATAAATCATTGCTAGCTGCATCTAAAATGTTAGTTCCAGGATTGTCACTTACAATTAATAAAGTTAAATTAGTATTTTCTTTGCCATCAGATGAATCAATAGATTGAATTTCATCATCAATAACGTTTAAAGATCCATCAAAATTCTTAGTTTCAATAGTTAAATCATCAATTTCATTAACCAATTGATTTTGTTGGTTTACCTCTTCATTAAGATAGGTATCATTGCAATCATCATGAGCATAGGCCACATTGAATGAAATACCAAACAACAAAATAATTACTAACAAAAGGCAATACTTTTCTTTTTTAGATATCATAACAACCAACATTTTAATATAAATATAATATATATCTTAAAATAATTATTAATAAATATAATTAAAGTATTACTAATTGACTATAAATCATACAAAAAGTAATAACAAATAAACCTGCTTAATTTAGAGAACTGGTAAATTTAAAAAATAATGTGAAAAATATTGAAAAAAGGAACATAGTTTGTTGTTGAATTCAAATTAAAAATATCAAAATTAGATTTATTATTAACATTAACTATTCATGTCAAAATTTTTCAAAAAATACATAATATTTATAATCTTTAAGACATATAATTTAGTATATAGGGATAAATATGAAGTTTGGAAAAGGTATTGTAAAAAAATATTCGAGAGAATATAACAGGACTCTCAAAAACGGAGAGCAAAAAAAATACACAACAGAACAGATTCAAATTACAGTGCCTAAAAACGAAGACATTTATGAAAATAAAGAGGAAGT
>AUXO012120894.1_pt1 | contig 13598 bp, 8 predicted proteins | sample 768731 | NCBI WGS metagenome assembly AUXO01 (sample SAMN02715735, study PRJNA202380) | gut metagenome | biome: sheep rumen | host: Ovis aries | place: New Zealand: Palmerston North
ATTGAACACCCTGATGCTGGTAAATCTGGTTCTAAAGACCAAATTGATGCTGTTGTTGGTGCATTATGAAATGCTTCAACTTATGCAGATGAATATGCTTACAACTATGGTGAGAATGTAAATATTGCTATTAATGTAAGTACTAATAATGAAATGACAACTAAAAAAGAATTATCATCAGGCTTTGAAACTAGCTTTAAAGATGAGCTAGCAAAATTATATATGGGAGTTTATGATGACTTCGATAAAGCTGAAGAGCTCGAAGCAGCTCAAAAAAGAGAAGAGTATGAAAGGTATAAAGATATTGCTGATGGCATTATCGTTATATAAATAAAAAGAGGTAAAAAGTATGGCAGAAGAAACCAAAAAAACCAAAACGCCTAAAAGCCCTCTAGTTGGTGCTCAGGCAAAACCAGCGGTGCTGGATTCCACTACTAAGTTAGACATTGATGTCAATAAAACCCTCCTTGATAACATTATTGAGGCAGGTCTTAAAAGTACTTTAGATACAAGTACTTTGGATAAGTTTACTACAATCTCTAACTCAAGAGACCAAGTTTATCAATTAATTGATACTATGTGTCAAGACTCAACTGTTTCATCTATTGTTAGAACATATGCTTCTGAAGTATGCCAAACAGCTGATAATGGACACATCGTTTGGTGTGAGTCAAATGATCCAAAAGTTAGTAAATTTGTTAACTACTTACTTAATGTTATGAATGTTGACAAATATATTTTCGGTTGAACATATAGCTTAATCAAATATGGTGATGTTTATCTAAGACTTTATCGTGAATCTGATTATACTGATAAGATCTTTCAAAAAGACAAAGTTGATGCAAGAGCAAGCTTAAATGAAGACCTTAATCTAAGTATTCACCAGACAAATGATCCATATAGCTATTATGTTGAAATGGTTGCTGACCCAAGCACTATGTTTGAATTAACCAAATATGGAAAAACTTATGGTTATATTGAAGTTCCAAATGACACAACTGGCTTAGATATGAACCAATATGTTGGTGGCACAGCTATGCTAGATGGTGCAACACAAAACTTCAATTATAGATATAAAACAAATGATGTTAATGTCTATCAGGCAGATGACTTTGTTCATGCTTGTCTAGAAGATAATTTAACAAGATTTCCAGAAACAGTTAATTTATTTATTGATTATAACAAAGATTTAGAAACTAAAAAGAAACACAAAACAAAAGCAAATGAAACTGACTCTGGTAGTAATTATGCCGTTAGACGTGGTAAATCAATGCTCTATGATGCATATAAGATTTGGAGAGAAAAAGCCTTACTTGAATCTGCTGTTCTCCTAAGCCGTCTTACTAAATCAGGCATTGTTAGAAAAGTTGCTGTTGAAGTTGGTGATATGTCAAAAGAACAAGTTCAACAAACTTTAAGAAGAGTCAAAGAATTATTTGAACAAAAAACAGCATATCAAACTGGAACAAGTATGTCTGAATATACTAACCCAGGTGCTGTTGAAAACTTCATCTACTATGCAACTCATAATGGACAAGGCGCAATATCTGTTGAATCTGTTGGTGGTGACTTTGACCCAAAACAATTAACAGACTTAGACTGGTGGAATAATAAATTCTTCTCATCATTCGGTATTCCAAAGCAATACTTTGGTTGGACAGATGATGGTGCAGGTTTCAATGGTGGTACATCATTAAGCATTATCTCATCTGTATTTGCTCAAGGCGTTAAACATGTTCAAAATACTATACTTCAAGCTTTATCAGATGCAGTTAGCTTATTCTTATTAAATAGAGGACAAAAAGCTTACTTAAATAACTTCGTCCTTAAAATGAGAGCACCATTAACTCAAGAAGAAGTTGACTATAGAACACACTTTACAGATAGAATTAATGCTGTAAGTAATCTAAATGGTCTATTCTCTGACGTTGAAAATAAAGCAAGAAGACTAACAATTCTTAAATCACTTGTTTCTACTCTTGACCTCGGTGATGAAGTTACAGCTGAAATTGATAAAGAAATTCAAGCTTCTGTTGCTGCTGAAAAGAAAGCTGAAGAAGAGGAAACTGCTAATGCTGAAGCTGAAACAGGAACTGAAGGCCAAGAAACAACTGCTGAAGAAGAACCAGCTGAAGAACCAGCTGTTGATGAAACTGACCTTAGTTTAGATTTAGCACCAATGCCAGAATCTAAAGAGGTGGAAGCTAAGTCACAAGTCTTAACAGAAGACCAAGACTTATTTGAAGATGAAGACTTACCATCTCCAGAAGAAGTCGATGCTGATAGAGACTTTACAGAAAATAAATAATAAGATATTTGAAAGGAAATATTAAATTATGATTACAAAAAATGATTGCTTATCTATTTTAGTTAAACTTGAAGATAGTGGTGTCACAGGAGTTGACCCATATATTAAGAGATTACTTATCTCTAAAGAAATTCCACTTGAAGTCTTAAAATTTATTTCTGTTAATCGTGGTATTGAAGTTGGTAATTTCTATGAAGTATTACGTAAAAGCCATAATCAAAAGAAATCACCACTTTACACAAATATTTTAAGAGAAGTAACTGAGGAAGCTGATGTTGTTACAACACTTTCCAGTTTACTTACCCAAATCTTACTTTACAGTAGAAAAATTGAAAATAAAGATTCATTTTTTAAGCAAGTTCGTGCAGAAGAAATTACCCGTGTTTTAGACACTTATTTTGAAACTGGAGTATATGAAGATTGCAAAACATTGCTAAACCTTATTAAATCGGACTTGTTAGTATTAGAATATATTACTGGTAGAAGAGAACTAGCTGCTTAGGAGAAACTATGATTACTGAAGCTGAAATTCAATCTATAAATTATGCTTCAAATTCTTGCACTGTGAGAATTCCTATTTTTGAAACTACAAACTCTATCTCACAAGTTGTCTTAGAGGCTAAAGTTTTAATTCAACCTGGCATTTATAATTGCTATGAAGTTGGTGATAGAGTTTGAGTTGGTTTTGCAGATAACCAACCAGGAAAACCAATTGTAATAGGCAAAATATTTAATAATGCTAAAGATGAATCTGTAGTTAGTGGTGGCGCCATTAACTGTGCTAGTTTAAAAGTATCTGATAACTGCACGCTTCCCAGACAAGTAAATATTAATAACAGTGACACAAACTTTGACTCAGTAGAAAAAATTATTAATAATATAAAAACACTTCAACAAGAAACTGGTGAAATCTATAGTCAAGCAGAGCAAGCTATTGGTCAATGAGTTGATGGAAAAATTATTTATAGAAAAACACTTATTCGAGATGTTACTCATATTGGTGGCACTGAGTTTTCAGAAATTTTTGATTTATCTGGTTTAAACTATGATCTAATTTGAGTAGATAGTAGCCATACATTTATAGTAGGAACTGTTTATTGTACTGGTGCTTCATATTATAAAAATGAACAAGACTGATTTTATACATATATAAGACAGTCTAATAAAGATTTAATAGCTGCTGGAATACCTGTTAGTGGTAATACTATTACTAAAATAATTGTAACAATTCAATATACAAAAAAATAAAAAATAGATTTAATAAATTTTTGAAAAAATAAATAAAATAACTTGCTAAATTATATGACAAGCAAGTTATTTTATTTAAGAGGCACAAAATGAGATCATTTAAATTCCCTAAGATGTTTAATACTAATAGCTCAAATATCTGGAAAAGCTCTGAATATAATTCACAGACAACACAGAATGCAATTATTATGCTTCATTGTGAAAGAGGAGAGCTTTTTGGTGATCCATATTTTGGCTTAATGCTAAAGCATTATTTATTTGACCAAAATAACTATGTATTAAAAGATGCCCTTATTGATACAATATATAATCAACTTACTTTATTTATTCCACAAATTAAAATACGTAGAGAAGATATTGATATTATTCAAAGCAAAGAAAAAGGAAAACTTTACTGTAGTTTTTCAGGCACAAACCTTATAGATTATACTCATAATACATATAATCTAGAATTATTTAATGAAAATGAGATTTAAGGAGTAACCTAGCATATGATTACAAATCAAGATTTAGCTGCTATTAATTTATCGCCAACTAGAAAAGATTTTTATCAAATCTGAAATGAACTTTTAGATGTTGCTAAAAAATTATCCGAGCGCTGAGATCCAACTTCAACAAATGAAAGTGACCCAGGTATTGTTTTACTTAAAGTTCTAGCCTCTATTGCAGATAAATTAAATTATAATATTGATAAGAATATTTTAGAAGCTTTTATGCCTTCTGCAGCTCAAGAAGAGTCAATGAGAAAACTTACTGAAATGCTTGGTTATAATATGAGATATTATCAATCAGCTGTTACAGAAGTTAGATTTTCATACATTGGTGAAGAAAAGCTACCACAAAATGGCTTAACAGTTCCTGAATTCATGACTATTAAAAATGCTGATGGTGATGTCAACTATGTAGTTGTTTATGATGATGAGCATCAAACAACTATCTCTAATGACTATAAATCTATTGTTATAAAATGTATTGAAGGTCAAATTGTTCAATGTGAATCTGACAATAATAATATTATTTCTATTAATCAAATAGATGATAATAATAGATACTACTTACCTGAAACGCAAATTGCTGAAAATGGTATTTTCATCTACAATGTTGATAATGGCTCAACTTACAGCTGAACTAAAGTTGATAACCTAAATACAAAAGCTTTAGGCTTAAGAGTCTATAAAGTTGGCTTCGATTCTAGAGTTAATTTACCATATATTCAATTCCCTGATGATATCCATAAATTAATAAATGATGGTTTAACTATTTACTATATTAGAACATCTGGTATTAATGGTAATATTTCTGCAAGAACATTATCAACATTTGAATTACCTGATGATGATACTTGACAAAAATATGATGTAACAAACTTCTCTGTTACAAATGAGTCTGCTACAAATAATGGAAAAAATATTGAAACAATTACTGAGGCATATAATAGCTTTAAGAAAATTATTGGTACATTTGATACCTTAGTTACTTGTCGTGACTATATGAATAAAATTTACCAATTAGTTGACCTTAATAATATACCATTAGTTAGTAATGCAATTGTATCAGATATTAGAAGTGATATTAATAGAGCTGTTACTTTATGTAGTTTTAATGAATATGGTATTGTCTATGTAGATCAATCAGTTGAAACAAAAATTAAATTTGTTGTTAATTTATTGAGTGAATTACAAGCAAAAACATCATCTGAAGTTAGTATTGGTGATATTGGCTTTGTTAGCTCTGAAGTACGTTATTACAGCTGTAAAGAAGTTGATAATAATAGCTCTACTTGGGAGCTTAAAAAAGACTACAACCCAAAAAGAATTTCTAACTTTGACTTAATTTTATATCCATTTAAAACTGTTACTGGTTTAAATAATTTCCGTGAGTATACTGATTCATTTACACTTGATACTACAAGTAAAAATATGATAGATGCTCAAATTAAAGATTCTAAAACTATTTCACATATTACTAAATTACCAGAAACTGGTGATATTATTTGTATTAAAAATTACTTAAAATTAAATGCAAGAATAACAACTATTAATAAAGTAAATATTGCTGAAGAGCTTATTATTTTGTCAAACATTAAAGAAGCTCTTTATTCAGCATTTAATATGAGACAACTTGACTTTGGTGAAGAAATTCCATTTGATAGTATCTTAGAAGTTATTGAGGGTGCTGATGCTAGAATTAAAAATGTTGCCTTAGATGAACCAATTTTACTTACAAAATTTATGGTTAAAACAGCAACAGAAGCAGGCTATGAAGAATATGCTGTTGCTAGCACCACTGAAGAAGCAGCTACTTCTGGTTATACTGGTAGACAATTATATAACAAGTTAGCTTTAAGAAATATCTTAGCTGGTAAAGTTGAATTATTCAAATATGATAATTCATTTAAGCCAGAATTATCTGAAGCAAAAACAAGCTTGCCAAATACTATTTTACCAACTGGTAGCAATAAAATTGAAAAGTTTATAACTAATTGTACATTAGATATCAGCAATCTTGAAAGCAACCCAGTAAAATTATTATCTAATGAAGTTTTACAATTCAGAGCACCAAACTATAAAACTACTATTACATATCCAGCCTATGTTAACTATTTCTTAAAGTTAAAAACAGATGGTGATATTCCAGCAAAAGCTGCTACATTTATTAATCTAGCTCCATTTATGCGCGGAACAGCAAATAATGAAATTAGATGAGTTACATTTAATACTTATGCTATTAGCGATACTACTTTAACTAATCAAAATTATCAATCATGCTTTAATAGTATTGAAATAGACAGCCCTACAAATTTTAATGCAGTTAAATCTACTTATGGTGGAGTATTTATTAAAGATACAACAAGTAGCACTGCAACTGAAACTTACTTTAGTTATATTTCAGACTATGATTCAAGTATTAGTACATACTATTATTTTAAAACATCCAATGATTATGGTTTTAATGAGCTAAATAAGTGAATAAAAACTCAAATAATTGCAGATAGTACAGCATATCAAGGCTTATTTATTAGATACACTGCTACTGCTACTACTATTGGTGAATATGTTGATATTAATAGACATAAATATGCAAAAACAGAATTAGCAAATCTTATTGATAATTTATGAGTTCAAGAAAATAATAACAATAATTATGGTATTGGCGTCAATGGTAGCTATAAAACTATTCAAGCTGGTAGTGAATATCAATTAAAAGATACTGAATTCTTATGTATTAACTATACCCCTTCATCTACAAGTAGTGCTGATTCAATAACTGTTACTAATGCTCCTATTAATAAGTTCTACGGTAAAGGTACTATTATAAAATTTACTGGAATTAGCCCAAAAGACTCAACCAATGAACATAGCTTAGGACATTCATGGACAAAAATTCAAGGCTTTGATTTCAATGGAACTGATGCCCAAGGCCAAATGGGTGGTATGTTTACTTTTAACCCAAATGAACAAGTAGAAATTAGAGAACGTGTTAAAATAAAATTAACTGATAAAATTACATATTTATATTGGATTTTAAATAACACTATTGGTAGTATAGGTTTACCTAATGTAAAATATACATTAGAAGAAGGTGAATACTTATTCTTTACAGATGAATCTAAAAATAGTCTAGCTTATTATGGTGCTGGTTGTGAGCTTATTCTAAACTTTGTTGAATTAAAACAAGATAATGAAAATAATAATATTTCTGCTGAAGATATTCTATCTGAAGGTATTTCAGCTATACCTTGGACTAAATTTTCATTTGGTGAAAATACAAATGAAAAACATATAGAAATTGTAGAGTACCAATATGTATTATTATCAACTGATGATGAGCTACAAAAAATTGGTGTAGTAAAAGACCCAGATACACAGTCATCAGTTCAAGAAATAAATAGTAATAAATGGTATATCTGCGAGCCACTTGATGGAGGAATCAAATATAAATTTGCAAATGATGATAACCCATCATACCTTCCAAATATTTCTGTCACTGATGGTGAAGATGCTGCCTACTGAGAAGTAAGAAGTCTCCTTGCATTAAATACTGGCCCAGAATTACTTCAAACATTAAAAAGTACTAGAGATAAAATTACAGTTGTCTATGAAAATGATACTACTGATGTTATTCAAAGCACTAGTAGTGAATCTAGATCTTTAAAATTAAACTTTGAAATTCAAAAAGTTAATAATGTATACTCTGCAACAAGATTAGAGTATGATAATCTAGGACAACCAATTAAAATGAAGGACTTTAAATGTAAAATTGTTTTAGATAAAGGTGACATTCTTAAAAATACTGACTATGAAGTCCTAGATAATGATAAGATATGGATTAAGGTGACAGGTAATAGATTACCAACTGAGTCAGATCCAAATGGCCTTATCTTATATACACTTGTACCAGATAATAATTTTGGTATAATTATGATTTATCTTGCAAACTCAAATGAAACAACAAGTTCTGCTAAAAGAACACATTATATAACAGTTAATGGTACAAGTAATCCGGCAATTGCAATCTACAATAATTATAATGCAGACTCCGTAACTCACTACACATTGACTAATATGCAATGGTGAGCTGATTCAACTGCTGATGCTGCAGCATGTGTTGCAACAGCAACAGTTGATGCAACAGTTGATCCTTCAAAAACATATTATAAAAAATCTACTACAGGTGGCGGTGCACCTGGATACTTAGTAGATGAAAATGGTTATACATATACTGTAGTTGAAACTCCAGAAGCAAACCCAGCAGCTGCAGGTTATTATGAAGTTTCAAATTCTGGTCATGATAAACAATACTATTTAAGACCTGGTATAAATATTATTATGATACCATCAAATGTTACCTCATTACGTATTTGTAAAAATACTAATGATAAAGATGCTTCAATTATTTTTAGTAGACTTGATTTAATTGAAAAAGATACTTATGAAGGAATTGATGTTAAAAGACTTGGTATTGAAAAGGAATCAAGTGGTGGTTTACCAGCTAATGAAATAATACTAAAGAAAATTAAAGATATTGATTTAGATAATACTTTCTATTATAACTGTCCAATGGATAATAGTATTGCTATCAATATTAACTCAGAAGCTTTAGACCAAGATGGTAAAACTGAAACACTTAGAACACCACGTATTTGGTATGACTATAATAATGTAAATAATAAATTTGTTATTTCTGAAATTGATGCTAAGTATTTAGCAACAGGTATTCAAATTGCAAGGTCATCTAAGAGGTAATTATAATGATTAAGCTTCAAGATTATACACCTGAAATATATTATAAGCAGTCAAGAGACTTTCAATATCTTGGAAGACTTTATGATTTAGTTTTAAATGCAGTTAAAACTAATACTGACATGATTTATGATATACCATCTAGTGATGCAGCTGGTTCAAAAATGATTGACCTCTTAGCATTAACTCTTGGATTTAAGCAAAAACACCACTATAGTGTAAAGCAATTAAGTGCAATATGTAGTATTTTTGCTATAATTTTAAGGAATAAAGGAACAATTACTGCATTAGATACTGTTTGTAATACTTTATTACATGCTGAAGGAATTTGAAAAGACTGTAGAATTGAGCTTGACCCGGCTCATTACTTAGTTAACTTATATATTCCACAAGAATTAACTGATTTAAATTTACTTAGGGATTTGCTTGATTATATTTTACCTGCCGGGATGATTTGTAATATTATTAGAACAGCTATATTTACAACAGGTGATACTACTGTTACTATTACAGTTGAGAACTACTCTGAAGCATTTAAAATGGCAGTTAATTATACACCAGATGGTAGCGGCGGAGATAGAGAAAAAGGAAGCCCGGCAATTGTTAAACTTCCATTAGATAGACCGATAACAGAGCAATCAATTGACAATCTTGATAAAGATACTGAGGGTTTAATTACAACAAGTACTGTTTATAGAAACAAAAAGGATGAATAATTATGGCAAGAAAGAAAAAAAGTACACAAACTAGTACAGTTAGTACCATTAATGATTCAGCAATTAAATATAATGGTAAAGTTACTGTTACTCTTAAAAGTGGTAAAACAACCATAAGTACTAATACTTATAAAAATAATGGAAGTGTTAAACTTTGACAATTCCTTTGTTTTTGCTTAGCAGGAAACTGAAGTGAAGCTTTACCACTAAGACCATTAAAAATTAAATTATATTATAATTCATTAGCAGATCCTGATGATATAAATAGACTTGAGCCATTTAATGATACTTATAATATCACACGTTTGATTACAACAAATAGTAAAATTGCTGTTACACCAGTATATGAACAAGGCTCAACTACTGTTAGTTCATATAAAGCAACATTACATTTTATTATTCCATCAGCTTATATAAACTCTGTTGATCCTGTATCACCACAGGTAGATCCAGTACTAAACCAAATTGGATTATTTCCAGCAAATTATTTTGGTGAGCTAGATCCAACTGCAAGTGAACTTGCAAGTGATAATAAAAACTGGCTAGCATACTTTTTATTCAAAATAAATGGTAGCTGAGCACCTGACTTAATTAAAATTAATAGTTTATCAGGAAACTATAATTTAATAATAGACTGACAAATGTCATTTACAAACTAATAAAGGAGAAATCATATGGCAGTACTTTATAAAGACAATTCTACTAACTATATTTATGTTAATAGCGAAAATATTAAAGTTTTTCCAACAGCTTATAGAGCAGAAAATGTAAATATTGAATCTAGATTACAAACTGAGGCTAATATTACACAGCATAGTCCAGTTGCACTAACAAGAACTTATATAAAAGATTGAGGCAACTTAACTAGCTCTGATATAACTCTTAATTCAGGTATTCTAAAATTCTTTATTAATGGTTATTATTTTGAAATATCTGAATTATCACAATCACTTATTAGTCAATATACTAATTTATATGCTTATATTAAAACTAGTAATATTTCAGTTGCTAGCGGGGAAACAACACAAAAATTAGTTTCTTGATATAGTGTAACATCAGACCCATTAACTGAAAGTGCTGTTGAAAATGATGTTCTTGATGCTAAAGTTGAAGGTGAAAGTGGCCCATTATATTTTACAGGTCTTATCTTAACTGATACAGAACTTACAACTGTACCATATAATGGTGTGATAAAAATAAAATATAATGGTCATGCAAACTATGGAGCTGAACCTGCTGCTATTGAAACAGGCGATGGCGATAAAAAAGATAATCTTAAATTTAATGATTTAGAAAATAATCAAGCTATTGGTGCTTATTCAATAGCATCTGGATATAATACAATAGCAAATGGTGACTACTCAATTGCAGAAGGTAAGCTTACAAAAACTGGTGGTAATGATAGTGGCACAAGCAGTGAAACAGCCGGTCTTTTACAAGTTGGAGACTTTGCACATGCTGAAGGTTTTGCTTCTATAGCTAAAGGTGCTGGTTCACATGCTGAAGGTTTTAATACCTTTGCAAGTGCAACTGGTGCACATGCTGAAGGTGATCACACTGAAGCAACTGGTAATAATGCTCATAGTGAAGGTATTCTAACTAAAGCTACTAAATTGGGTTCACATGCCGAGGGCTATCAAAACGAAGCTGATGCAGAATACTCACATGTTGAAGGACAAGGCACGCATACAGTTAACTCATGTGATGCAGCACATGCTGAAGGTTATCTTACTGAAGCTGCTGGTAAATACTCACACGTTGAAGGCAAATATACAAAAACTTATAAAGAGGGTGCTCATGCTGAAGGTGTTGGAGCTGCTATGGGTGACTGAACAGAAGCTAATGGTATTGCAGCTCATGCTGAAGGTTATACTACAAAAGCTAGAGCTGATTATGCTCATAGTGAAGGCAGTAATACCCAAGCTAAAGGACAAAGTTCACATGCTGAAGGTAGTACTACAGTTGCAGAAGGAACTGCTGCTCATGCAGAGGGTTTATTTACTTGAGCATCTGGTGATTATTCACATGCAGAAGGTAGAGGAGCAGGTGATGGTGTACATGCAGTAACTGCTTCAGGAGTTTGCTCTCATGCTGAAGGTAGTGAAACTGAGGCTTCTGGTGAGGCAGCCCATGCTGAGGGTGGAAGAACATATGCAACTAAAAACTTTGCACATGCTGAAGGTAAAGAAACTGAAGCTAACGGTGAGGCAGCCCATGCTGAAGGCATTAGTACAAAAGCAACTAAAGAAGGCACACATGCTGAAGGTAGTACTACAACAGCCTCTGAAAACTATGCACATGCTGAAGGTTATAATACAGCTGCCAGTGGAGAAGCTGCACATGCTGAGGGCTCATACACCGCTGCTAATGGTGCTGAATCTCATGCTGAAGGTAATTATACACAAGCATCTGCTTTAGGAGCTCACGCTGAGGGAGCTGGCTCAAGTAGCAGTAAAGTTACAGCTTCTGCAAAAGGAGCTCATGCTGAAGGTGTTAGTACATCAGCTTCTAGTACTGCTGCTCATGCTGAAGGTAATTTTACATCAGCTGAGGGAACATATTCACATGCTGAAGGTGATCATACTGTTGCAAAAGTAAGTTGTCAGCATGTCTTTGGTAAATATAATGCAGATAAAAGTGGAACAATTGAAATTGCTGGCTATGGTGATTCAAACACTAGGAAAAATATTAGAATACTTGACACTTCTGGTAACGAATGATTAAGAGGTGGCTTATATGTTGGTGATACAGCTAATACTCTTGGAACAAGTTTTAGCGAAAAATTATATGTTAATGGAACTGCAAAAATAACCAGTAAATTAACTAATAATGATTCTATTGCTGTTGGTAATGGAACAAAAGATGCTTCTATGATAAATGGTAGCGGTAGTGGTATTTTAGATATATATGGTAGTGAAGGTCATATGTATCTAGATGCAAATGAAATTCTTACTAGCAGTAGTAGTGGTTTATATTTAGGTGCATATAATGATTCAAATAGTATATGTATAACAAATGGTGGCCAAGTTCAAGCAAATTCATTCTATGCTAAGTCTGATAAACGTTTAAAAGAAAATATTATATTATATAAATCAGAAAAATCAATTTTAGATTTACCTGTCTATAAATATGACTTTATTGAAGGCGATAAAAATCAAATTGGTTGTTTAGCCCAAGATTTACAAGCTATTTGCCCAGAACTTGTTAATGAAACTAATGATGGCTACTTAGCAATTAATGAGTCAAAAATTGTATACTTGTTAATTGATGAAGTTAAAAAACTTAAAGCTGAAGTTGAAGGGCTTAAGAAAAAATAAAACTATAATATATAAAATATTATAAAAGCAGTTAAAAAAATTAGCTGCTTTTATTTTTTTATTAAATAGCTTAATTATTATTTGCTAAATTAATGTGATAAACGAAAATGTGCTTAATTGTATTACAATTTTAATATTTTATTAATTTATTATTAAAGTTTATGCTAAATTAATTAGAAATCGTAAAGATTAAGTATAGATAACAAGGAGACGAATAAATGGAATCTAAAAACACAAAAATTTTAGAAGCATTACAAATGCAACCATTATCAGATGAAGAAAAATCATCTCGTCATATCTTAGGTAGACTTTATGGTCCTATTGCCACGACCAAAGAAAAAACAAGAAATGGTCGTGGATATAACAAAGACTTATGGGAAAAAGCATTAGCTGATGACCTCTTTAAAGAAAAGCTTGCTACAAAGAGCTTATTCCTTGAATTAGGACATCCTGCTGATAGAGAAGAAACAGACATGAAAATGGTCTGTGCATGTATACCAGAAATGCCAAAGATTGTTGATGGAGATCTCTATGCTTATGTAGATATTCTCGATACTCCAAATGGAAAACTATTAAAGACACTTTGTGATTATGGCTTTATTCCTGGAATTTCTTCAAGAGGTTCTGGTGATATTATGGCTAATGATGAAGTTGACCCTGAAACATTCTTCTTAGAAACTTGGGATATTGTTCAACTTCCTGCAGTTAAAAAAGCTAGACTTGCAATGTGTGAATCATTAAATCATGGTAAAACATTAAAGACTGC
>AUXO012213916.1_pt1 | contig 13598 bp, 18 predicted proteins | sample 768731 | NCBI WGS metagenome assembly AUXO01 (sample SAMN02715735, study PRJNA202380) | gut metagenome | biome: sheep rumen | host: Ovis aries | place: New Zealand: Palmerston North
TCCCATGAGAAAGAGTAAAAACACCCTATTTTTCACCAGTTTTAAATCAATTCACAAACTGTTCACAAACCTATCCGCTCCCATAGCTATGCACTATAATCTTGTAACATAACATAAAATAAAAGACAATAATACACCCTAACTTTGTCTATACAAACAGTTGAAAAAAATATGTACACATTGTATAATAGATAATAGGAGGTGTATATAATGGATATACTCAATATTATATCAAGTGTAGGTTTTCCGATAGCTGCTTGTATAGCAATGGCTATCTATATCAAGCAGCGTGACACTAAGCATGAACAGGAGGTTGATAAACTCAGACAGTCCATTGACAATAACACCAAAGTTATGACAGAACTTATTTACTATTTAAAAGGGGAGGTGAAAAAGGTTGAATAGTCCATATAATGGTGATTTTAAGGTCACACAGACACAGCACGCTAACCATGATGGGCTTGACCTTGTTGGAATAGCCAGCAAAGAGATACACGCTACAATATCAGGTATTGTACAGTATTCAGGATGGGAGAACAGTCAGAATACTGAACAGGGGTTTGGTCAGTATGTGTGTATAAAAGGCTCTGACGGTTACTATTATTACTATGGTCATCTTAGTGAACGTAGAGTCCAGACAGGTGATAAAGTCAAGATATGTGACATCATTGGTATAGAGGGTAATACAGGTAATAGTACAGGATCACACTGTCACTATTGTATTAGGCAGCAGTTTGCTAAAGGCAATGAGCTGTCAACACCACTCATGAGTGGAATACCAAACGCTCTGGGTGTGTATAATGATGGATATAAACCCAGTGCCAAAGAGTCAGTAACTATTACACTCGGCGGCAAAAATTACAGAATTATGGAGGTATAACATGAAAATAGTAGACGTTATCAACGTAGTAAAAAGCGGTATCTCTCAGCTGACCGCTGCAAATTATTTTAGCGCTGAAACTCCTGAGCTCACAGAGACAGATACAGCTGCTCTGGTAGAGCTGGGTCACGCTCTGGAGGATCACCAGCTTGCTGCTGATATATTCCTTGGTGCTCTGGTTGACACTCTCACTACAATGAGAATTGACAGCCGTGCATATAGTGCAGTGCTCCCCTCTCTCTTTGTAGATACATACGAGTGGGGCGGCTTTAGGGAGCACGTTGTTATAGGTCTCTCCGATATTCTGGAGGATGAGATGTATCCCATCAATGGCTTTATCGGTTACAATGAGACAGGCGGCACGGCTGAGGCTCAGCGTATAGCTGGTATAGAGCACGGCACATTCAAGCCCTCAGCCCAGTCTAAGTTCTATGATGAGGGTAAGGCTTTTATGATTGCTCTCTCTACAGTCAGAGAGCAGCTTTTTACAGCAGTTCGCTCGCTTGCTGAGCTCAATAAGCTCATCAGCGCTATGCAGATCAGCGTTGACAATACTATCCAGCTCAAAGCTGAGGTGGGTGCTCTCTCTACCGTATCAACAGGTATTGCCCGTGCAATTGCTCTGGGTAATGAGATCAAGCTGGTAAGTAGATACAATGGACTGCATACAGGTGCAACAGTGCCTACAGGCTGGGAGGCTCTCAATGATGACAAATTCACTGCATTTGTACTGGAGACAATTGCCAATGTAGAGGATGAAGTCAAGCGCTTTACAGCTGTCTATAACAACCATGAGCACGTTACATTCTCCAATGACAGCAGACTTATTCTGCTCAGCAAGTTTGCAAACCGTGCCAAGTTTGGTGTGAGAGCTAATACCTACAATGAGCAGCTGCTGGGTATTGGTGATTATGAGCGTATCAGCGGCTGGCAGGCTGTATCACAGGCAAACTCAGACCCCTTTGCACCTGAGACACTGAGCTCCATAGCTCTCACCTCAGACAGTGCTACAAAGGTAGGACTGACAGTGCCTGAGGGTGCTACAGGTGTGACACTCTCTAATATTATAGGTTTCTTGTATGACCGTTATGCTCTGGGTATCAGCCTTGACAAGAAAAAGGTCACAACAAGCTATACAGCAAGTCAGGACAAATACAACACATATCACCATAATATCATCAATTACATTATTGATGATAATTTCCCCATGGTTGCATTTACCCTCAATTAACTAATATAGCCCCTCTCATGAGGGGCTTTACTTTAAGGAAGTGATACAATGAATAAAAGAGATAAGCAGCTTTTAGGATTTAAGAATACAAACAACTACCTGAGACACTTAGTCACCCTCTTTAGTCTCCAGTGCTCTCAGTTTGTCTATGAGGGACTCCCTGAGACTCTCCCTCAAGAATTTCTGGAGTACTACCTTGCACTCAATGGCACTATAGCAGTAGGCAAGGTTACAGAGCTGGGTGAGAGCTCTGATATATACCTTGCAATGGGTGCATATAATGGCAATTATAACGGGTATCTCCCAGAGGAGTATACAGCTGCTGTCACTGGTCTGGGTGAGATTAGTGGCAAGTGGTATGGTGAGAATAAGACTGTTGTAGTGGGCAAAAATAACCTTATGGGTGCTCCTGAGTTTGACATACCTTTTACTGCTGAGGTGCTATCACAGGTGGATATATCCGAGAAAGTCAATGTTATATTTGCCCGTTTGAACAGAATACCCTATGCAGATAATGACACTGAAAAACAGGGTATCGAGTCTGCCATAAAGGCTATTGTAGAGGGTGATGTATATGCAGTAGCTAATAGAAATGTCAAGTCTAAGTTTGATGAGTTTTTAGAGCAGTCAAGGGTAGAGGGTGAAAAATTCCTTGACCTTGTTGATGTTGACAAGATAAATGGTCTCCAGTATCTGAACCAGTACAGGGATAATATCATGAAAAGATTTTTATCCCGTAGGGGCTACATGGTACAGACCACTTCTAAACTGGCTCAGCAGACAAACTCTGAGATACACGGCTCAGACAGTTATGCTCTCCTCTACCCTCTGGAGCAGCTCAGGGAGCGTAAGAAAATGGTAGAGAGTATCAACAGTCTGTTTGGTACATCTATCACAGTACGATTTAATGAGATACTGGAAAAAGTATACAGAGACTATATGACAGACCCTGAGGAGACAAAGCAGACAGGGGAGACCAAAACAGAGGAGACTGAGGAGACCACAACAGAGGAGACTAAAACAGAGGAGGCTGATAATAATGACCAGAGTGATTGACATTGAAACTATACTCCCTGAGCTCAATACTCAGGAATATGCGACTACTTTTGATATAAGGATAAACGGCGCTTTGGTGCTGTCAACACCTGAGCTGCTTTTAGAGCTGGAATATAATTACCATGATATGAGCTACATATCTCATCAAAGGGAGGAGTATGACACAGCTGCTTTTATAGCTCTCTGGAATATCTACAAACTCCGTCATAATGATGAGTGGGAGCGTATCTACAAAGCTCTCCAGTATACACAGTCTCAGGACTATGACCCCACACTCAACTATAAAGAGACCAGAGAGACCACACCAGATATAACTACAGAGAGCTCTACAGAGTACGGACATAAGATAACCAGCTCAGCCAGCGGCTCAGACTCTACTACATACGGTAAGGTGACAACAGACCAGACAAACACATATGATGGAGAGCTGAGAGACTCAGGCAAGAGTACAGACTCTGGGTCAGACAGTAGGACTCTCAGCAACAGCGGCTCAGACACTCACTCAGGCACTGATACTAACACTACTACAACTACAGGTTCTACAACAGAGACTAAAGAGGGCTATAGAGATAACCCTCTACTTAATCTCCAGACAGATATAGACTTTAGTTTTAAAAATAATCTCAGAGACCTCATAATCAATAACTTTGCAAGAGAGTTTTTGATCTATGATAACAAGTATAGAGGAGGGCTGAATAATGGCTTTTACTATTGATATCGGGTTTACTACAGATAATACATATAAGGTCAATAAGACTGTAACATATATTGCTCAGGGTGTGACTATACACCCTCTGAGCACTGTTAACCAGCTGTCACCTATCTTTGTTATAGATTATGACAGTCGTTTTTTAGGCGCTAACTATGTGAGAGCTACATTTTTAGGGCGTATGTATCTATGTACTGTCTCAGTTGATACAGCCCAAAAAATGTACCTGAGCTGCTCTGTTGATTATCTCAGTAGTTTTACTCTGAGTAATTGTGCTATAACAGTTACCCGTAATGGTGGTATTGGAGCACCTACAGAGATACCGGACAACAAGCTCCCTGTTGTACCAAACCGCAAGCACATAGACAGTAAGACGGTTTTTAGTCCTGATATAAATGATGTATTTATTAATGATATCAGGTCATTAAACTATGTTGTAACAGTAATAGGAGGTGACAGTGTATGATACCTAATCCTGATAAATATGGAGCACCTGAGGACTGGATAAAAGCCACAACAAAACCATATGCAGATAATAATGCAGCTAATAAGATACCACCTTATAGGGATATACACACGGGTATCACACAGGACTATCTTGATGTTAATACTCCTCTTGATACATCTATCTGCTATGCTGGTATTGCTGAGGATAGTCCATTAGCTCAGCTATACTGTATAAGCGGTGCTGATTATGATAATCCCTTATTTGACTACAGTGGTATTATCAACTACATATGGGGCTATGTTGATACATCATATCAGCTGACTACCAGCAGACAGATCAATATTAATGATCTATCGGACGTTAACGAGACTGATAAATATTTTTTAGTCCCTCAGTCTCAGACTAATTACCCCTCTAACAATGTACACAGATATTTTACACCATATGTCTCAATAATACCCCGTAATTTCGTACTCCTGATATATGTGGAGGCCGACACACCTCAATTTAATGACCGTAGAGCTGGAGCGCTGGATGATTATATTAATAACACATATAATTTTAGCCCTGATACACACCCTAATATTACAAGTATCTTAGTCGCTCCAATTGGTGGTGATACTATAGACGGGTCACGGTCATTTATGGCTATAAATGATAATGGCGGTATGGCTATAGGGTATGATATCCCATATGATTTACCTCAGCTGTCAGGTATATATGACTACTGGGCTAACAGTGGCAATGTCAAAACCACTGTCAGGATATGGGGAGCACCTAATAATAACTACGTTGCTAACTATTATCAGTACGTCAAAGGCAAGGGTGGTACATACAACACAGACAACGGCAAACTCACCTATTATAGAGAGTATGGCGACGGCAATTGGATTTTGCGTTGCGTCGCAAGTCTCGGTTTGTTTTTTGCTGTCAAGCGGTCAACAGCATACACGGGTGCACTTGATGATCCTGATATGTATTGCGGTACTATAGACAGCAATGGTCTTTGTCATGGCGACTATACACAGGGTACAGCCAACAGAGATCAGCAGCAGTATAGTTGGACTGATACTACTGACAGTACATATGATCCCTCTATAGTTGTACCTGATTATGATAATCAGAGTCACTTTAATCCTTACATCTCGGTAACAGACTTTAATACCGTATATGTTACTAATTATGACAATGTGCGTAAGCTGTGTAGAGAGCTTTATAAAGCGCTTGCTAACAAACCCAGTGATGTAAATACAACAGACTACAGCGCTGACACTTTTTTAGTAACTGATCCTATAAACGGTATTATATCAGTCCGTAAATATCCTGTTAATGATGTACCCCACTTTGGTAATAATGACTATATCAAAATAGGTAATTACACCTCAGACACTATACAAGCCTATCGTTTTGCACCATCTCACAATCAGTTTATCAACTTTGTCTTTAGTGGCAGTAAAGGACTTAATGAGGAGTTTGGTGGATCATTTTTAGATAGAGAACCATATACAACAGCTGAGCTCTATATACCATTTTGTGGCAGTGTACCCATATCTGTAGCGGACTACATAGGACATACTATCACTGTCAAGCTTGCTATAGACTATAGAACAGGATCATGCACTGCATATGTGCTCAAAGATGGTACACCCTTACAGAGTGCTAACGGTCAGATAGGTATTGATATAGCTGTATCAGGTGCTAATACAGCGGCTATTGACAGTCAGCTACTACAAGCTAATCTTCGACTAAAAGAGAGTCAGAGACAGCAACTGCAAAGCAGTACAGCATTTTTTACAACGCCTTTTAGCGTTGCTATGAGCGTCATAGGTGGTGGTAAGTATGGTGTTGCAAGCGCTGCTCAGGGTGTGGGCTCTCTGGTCTCTATGGGTAATAGTTTTGAGAGCTCATGGGATAACAGGGAGGCTGCTGCATATGAGCTCCATCATATACAAACACCATATAAGTCTATTGGTGCTGGAGCACCTATGACAGCTGCAATGGGTGAGCACTGCTGTAGACTCACTATATATAGACCTATACTCAGCCCAGACTATGACCCTCAGACATATGCTAAAACCATCGGCTTTGCCTGTCTTATAAATGGTAAGGTATCAGACTTTAGTGGTCTGACTATGGGTACTATTGATCTGAGTGGTGTTAATTGCTCAGACCGTGAAAAAGAGCTCATATCAGCCGCTTTTGCCCGTGGTGTTATCCTCTAAAACGTCAAAAAAGCCCCTTAGAATTGCTCTAAGGGGCTATTTACATTTAGTATATACCTAATCTTTTTATACTGTTCAGATAGGACTCTACAAAAGCACCTACATCATTAGTGGCATAGTACACCCTGTTCTGCATAAAGCAGCGCCTGAGGACTTGCTCCAGCCGCCCGTGACCTGTCTTGTATATATACCTTGGGTCAGTCCGCTCCTCTGAGGTCAGTATGATACTATCCTCATAGGTGTAAGTAGCCCAGTGACAATAAAGGCAGATACCCAGAGTTTCGTGCTCTACTATATCCAGTCTGACGTACTTTGTGCTATACTTGATATATATTTTCTGATAACAGTACTCAAAGTCGCCCTCTGGGATATGAGGGTAATTAGCTATTGCCCAGTCATCACCTGTTATGGCTGATAGCTTAGGATTAGGAAAACCATAGTATAATACTTTGTCTATCTCATCCTGACGTTTTGCGGCTGCTGGCTGCTCTATACGCTCTACATATACCTTTGTACCCAGCTCTGTGATTATAACGGCTTTGTCTCCAGCTCTCATCTTTTGAACGTGGTCAGCTATACAGAGTTCTTTGAAGTATACATGGTACATATCAATTGTATTAGCCAGCAGAAATATCATAGCACTCTGTCTGAGTCTCTTAATTGTAGATATGAGGTTGAAAAAGTCAACAAACTCATTTTGATAAACCATAGAACCGATAAACTCATCATATATGATAAAGTCACCATAAGGGTCATTAAGTACAGATTTGACATCCTCAGCGCTCTGGATAGACTGCATATAGCAGAACGGGTTTAAGCACTCGTCTACTATCTCTCCAGACTCATCACGCCTTACTAAGAACCAACATTTTGCAGCGTACTTGACAGAGTTATACTTGCCCCCTGTTATCATACTGATATAGTCATTAGCTACAATTGTATCGAACAGCTTGCGGCTGTTACGGGGAGCGATCATATCATCACGCTGTCTGATATAATATGTATGTGTACCATACTCCCAGAACATAATGAGTCCATATAGTAAGAAGTCTGTAGTCTTACCTACTCGGCGCTTAGACATACCAATATACCACTTGACATTGTCCTCTATAGTCATGGTCTTTATAGCTGGAGTAGGATCATATACGTCCTTAGGACACTTTAGCGCCTTATAGTCCTTGATTATCACATTCCAGTCATATTTGATACCCAGCTGTATGTTATTGTCTATATATGCTATAGTCTGCATTTTTACTACCTCCTGTAGTTTCCATAATATATTGTAGGTGAGCCAGATAGAGGGGTTTCATTTTGAGGGTAAAGCCTACAGGGTATAATGTACAGCTGCTGTACTCTATGACCCTTTCACCGGCAATAAAAAATTCCATTACCTCATCATGGTATATACGTCCCAGCTTGACTTTATCCTGAGTGCTTAAATCCTCACTATCTATACATAAATCCATTAGGTTATCAAACTCTCTGTATATATCCCTGTGAGTACGCTTGCAAAAGCGCTCCAAAGCGTTCTTAGGGAGACCAGCTACAGTGGTCTTTATCTTTTTCTTTTTCCTTAGCTGGAGCTCTTTTATATACCTCTTACTGCCTAAGGTCTTAAAATTGATAAATGTATCACTGTAACCGTGAGACTCATCTAAAGCAATATTATCAAACTGACCTAAAGAGCCTAAAGACTTGTGATACTCCTCAGGGAGTCTGCTGAGTACTCTACCCTGTACCCATTTATTCCAGCGCTCTATTATATATCTATGCTTATAGGGATTGATAAAGTATAGACTGTCTGTATCACAGTACAGAGTGTCATTAGTCTTTACTATCTCACCATTACCTTTGTCAAAGGACTCTGAGTCCTCACCTATCTCATAGATGGTATTGAGGAGATTAAAACGGGCAAAAGCACTCGTCCAGATACCCCAGTAGGGTGAGAGCACAAACGACCTTGTGCAGCTGCTAAAGTCCTCTGGCTTGCAGTCCTCTCTGTCATAGGTCTTTATATTTTCAACATGGTTATCAACAGTATGTTGAGTAAGGTACTCATTCCCGAAAAAAGCCTCTCTGTCAATCTCATCTGAGACAAAACCTGTCTCTGTGAGAGTATTTCCAAAGATATAGTTATTATATACAGGCTGCTTGCAGCAAAGTCCGTAGAACGTATTAAAAGCTATCTTATTCAGGAGATAATCGGTCTCTTTGCCCTCTACGTGCTTTAGCTCTTGCTTTGCCTTGCCAGCCTCCCAGAGCGGTCTGAGGAGATACTCAGGGAGGGGAGCTGCTTTAGCTCTCCAGACTCTCAGTATCTTAGAGCGCTCCATATCCCATTTATAATATTTACGATATAGAATATAATCACAGTCGGTCAGACAGGCAGTCAACTTGTCAGCTTTGTATATACGACCATTATCCTCAGTGACTCCCTCAGCCTCCACTTTACTCACTGACTCTATGCAGTAGTCATTAGTAGACTGTACATCATACAGCTCTACCCAGATTATATATCTATAGTCCTCAAAGTCTGGGCTGTCATACTCCAGCTGTAATTTATCTATATCCCCTGACCACTCCTCAAAGCGCCCCATAGGGTAGTTAAAAGCGGTCATAACAAAGGGGTATGAGCTTGTATAGTCCCACCCATCTACACACTGCTGGACTCCATACATGAGATAATCACCTACAGCTGTATATCGTGCATTGCTTTTAGCTATGCCGCCCCTGTAAAGCCATTGATACAAGTCGCATATAAAGCGCCCGTTATCAATTTCTCCAGCACATTTAGGAGGTACACCCATACTGTTGTATGGTGTAAAGTGATCTGGATTTACCAGTCCAGAGACTTTGTGCAAGAGCCCGTTTATACGATACTCAAAGCCAAAGATATAGCCATGTATACGCTTTAGGAGGTCATAGTCATTAGTACAGGAGTCCACCCACTTAGACCAGCGATCGGAGCCTACAAAGCTCTCTCCATACTGGAGAGCAGCTGCTTTTACCTGATTAGACAATACCTGAGTTGCTGTATCTGGTATATAGTCATAGATCTGGTATATTTTAGCAGCAAAGTCAGATAGTACAAACACATCATTAAATATGTACTTTTCCTCTGTTCTGGTAAGCTTGCTTGTAAAGTTTCTGACCTTAGTATGATCTATATCACCTACTGCTTTTTGGTGCTTTGTCTGGTATGTATCAGCCAGCTTTGCAAGACTCATATTTGTCATACTAAAACTGTCATGTAGATAGATATGCCCCTCAGCCAGATACTTGATAGGGCGCTGTCTGGACTTACCAAAAAAAGTATCTTTATCTATATTCAACCGGTGCTTTAGATATGAGGTCTCATAGTCTAAGTTATGCACATAAGTCAGTATAACATCTGACTTACCCAGCCGCCAGAGCTTAGGTAACTTGATAAAGAACTCTCTGACTTGCTCCCAGCGCCTAAAGCGTATGCCTATACACTCCTCTTTGTCAGATGGTCGTATGCTGAACTGAGCTACATACATAGCACTATACCAGTCTTTTATACCCGTCCTAAGGTTACAGGTCTGTATAGTACTGGTCTCTATGTCAAAACCACAACAGAAGTTAGTATATGTGTACAGAGGGCGGCTTTTACGCTCTCCAGCCTCTGTAACGTATGTCCGCCCTCCACATTTTACTTTTCTGCCTAAGTCACCAACATACTCTCTTATATGCTTATAGTCTGCTTTGGTCATGGTCTCATAATAGTATATGTAGTCATAGTGTCTGGAGTCTTTGGTCAAATCGTTTCTTTTGTACATATACTATCACTCCTTTATGCGTTTAAGTCCTCTATATAGCGCTCCAGCGCTGGTATGGTCTGCTCTATGATGGTACTCAGACTCTCTCTACCTGTCTCAGCTCTCCATATCATATCACTGTAATAGTCTGTCATTCTACCGACTTGCTTAATATAGCGACTGAGCTCCTCCAGTTTCTTTTTAGCTATTTTCCAGTCTCTCATAGAGTCTATAAGGTAGTCAAGGTCTTTATTACTTACACCAGAACCAGCGCCCTTGCCGTGACGGTGTATTTTATTATATACAAATGCTATATCTGTAGGGAGTGAGCCCTCTCCCTCCTCCATGTAGATGGAGTCCAACAAGTCATCAATTGCAGTTTGTCGCTCTGTGAACTTCCTGACCTCTTGCTCTATCTGGGAGCGGCTGGGCTTTTTGATACCCTCATTTATAAGTCTTTGCTTTGCAGCACTCTCCAGCTGCTTTACACCTTTACGCTTGCTGAGCTTGTTTAGTATCTGGGTCTGATACTTAGAGGGCTGTCTCAGGCTGTTTATCTGGAGTATACCATCTTTGGTATAGTGTATTGTAAAATTGCGGTCTATATCTGCTTTGTATGCCTGATACTCCAGAGACTCAGTGCCGTATTTACGAGCTAAACGTCTGATTTTTTGGTTTAGGGTCTTTATGCTGGTGGGTCTGTCATTAGCCATAGTATTCACCTCTGTAAACCATATCAAATGATATATAATACATTTTATATCGTACATCAGTAAAAGGTATTATACTATTATAATAATCAGTTAAAGCTATACTTGCAATATAATTACATACATCTATTACTGTCATTTTATCACTCCCTTTTTAACAAGCAGTCTACAGAGGTCTATAGCGTATTCATGAGCTACAGGCTGAGAGAGCTGACCATATATCTCAGCTGATACAAGTTGTTTACCCCTGTCTATGATGGAGACTGTTGTAGTATCTTTAAACGGGTTATAGACTGTCTCATATTTGATTTTGCGACTCTTACCACAATTATCACAGAGTCTGTTTTCCAGTGTGCAGATACCCTCACAGTCTATGTAGCGACATTGTTTATTTAACATCTTTTAACACCCACTTCCATTTATCTTTGGTCTCAGTGTAGGGTATATCCTTAATTCTGTCAACTACCCATCTGGGGAGTACTGAGACTCTCTTTATACACTTATAAACTCTATCATCATTGTATAATCTACAAAACAACCTGAGCTCATAGTAGGGATACATACCTGTATACCATGTAACAGATAATAATTCATTTTCACTGTTTATCATATATGCTGGGTATGAGTTATTAAGATTTACCCAGCAAGCACGAGGGTTATTTTTCACGATGAGTCACCTCCCATATAAGACAACGCTGCTTTAATCTCCTGATATAAGGGAGATTAAAGGCTTTTACTATTTCAGACACTATATCACAAGTCTCACAGATATTAGGCGCTGTTATTGTCACCCAGTGAGCACCATTACTTATTTTGAGCTTATTACTACCATACATTGATACAGTGTATATATCATACATATCAATGATAACAACATAATAGCGGTTTTTGTCCTCCATATTAGTTACCTCCTATCTATGTATTGCTCTATATATCGTGCCTGACTCTCTATTACTGCACTCTGTTTTCTTACCAGTTCCCTAAGGTACTTTAATTCTTTTAGCCATGTTTCAAGCTCAAGATTTTGAAAAGTAACATGGTGCATACAGGGATCTTCTAACTGCTCTATAAATTTATCCAACATATCCATATTAATTACCTCCTAAAGAAATAGCCCCTCATCTGAGGGGCTGTATTTAGTTAGAGCACGGAAAAACAGATATTAGTTTCTCTTTACAAGGTCAAAGGTGTGGGCTGTTCCCTTTTTGGTCTCTACTGTTCTGAACTTGATAATGATTGAATGACCCTCTGAGGGTGTAAAGCCACAAGAGATGAGGTTTTTAGCACTCTTTACAATACCATTGGAGAGTGTTGTAAGGTGCTGACCGTCCTTTGTGTAGAAGTGTACACACGGCTTTGAAACAATGGGTGTTGACTCATCCTGTTCGCCGTCTGCTGTTCTACCCTCATGGAGCTCAGCGGAAGTGATGAGCATATCTGTTACCTCTACCTCCTGACCCAGAAACTTCTTTACAGGGTCTGAACCACCATTGACCGCATTAAAGAGTGCAGCGTCATCAAAGGTGGTTGTAAAGCGGACTGCCTGACCCTCACCCTCAGCGACTACCTTAAAGATGGAGTTATCTACCTCTACCTTTGCAAGTGTTGTGGTCTCCTGAGCTGCTGTTACCTCTGTCTGATTTGTCTGGTTTGCCATAATAGTTTCCTCCTGTTTGGTTTTGTTTGCCCTATTTGCAACGGCTGGCGGTTTGCTCCTCTTATTGGTTATAGTGCTCTGTGAGCGGTGAGCGGTTGCAGCTGTTGCAGCCCGTAGGGAATTGACAATGATTATATATGCATTACCCCGTATAGCCGTTAGGTCAGCTTATAGACTATTTATTTGCGCCGCTGGTCTATAGGCGCGGCTCTGGTGGTTGGCGCTCATTTAAAGGGTAGAGCGCCCCAGAGACCTTATTTTACTTTTCTAAACGTTCTAACTGTAATTTCACCATTAAACTCTTTTTTAGCTTTTTCAATAGCCTCTTTTTTAGTCTTAGCCTGTATTAAATACTTGTTATTTTTAAATAAACCAGACCCATAAAATGTGTATTTATTCATATTCTACCACTCCTCTCAGCTATCATTGACCATCTGTAGAGTGGGTGATTAGTGTTGACTGTTACTGTAATACTAAGCACGTTTAAAGCGTGATTAACACTCACCCAGCGAACTTTAGCACCCAGTGCATAAAGATCTAACATATAATCAATGTTAGTATCTTTTATGTAGTCCACCTCTACACAGTCCAGCCATTCTGTCTGATCAGACAGTACTGTTATCATTACACGGCTATCAATGTTTACGCTCCTAAACTCTTTTAATGTCATAATCGTGACCTCCTATTTTGTTTTCAAGTTTTGGTTTTGTTTGTGGGCTCATTTCTGAGCTTAATCTAATTATATAGGATTAAACAGATTTTGTCAAGTCTGTATTATTGTCTTTTATTTTATGTTATGTTACAAGATTATAGTGCATAGCTATGGGAGCGGATAGGTTTGTGAACAGTTTGTGAATTGATTTAAAACTGGTGAAAAATAGGGTGTTTTTACTCTTTCTCATGGGA
>AUXO018098493.1_pt1 | contig 13594 bp, 9 predicted proteins | sample 768731 | NCBI WGS metagenome assembly AUXO01 (sample SAMN02715735, study PRJNA202380) | gut metagenome | biome: sheep rumen | host: Ovis aries | place: New Zealand: Palmerston North
GCCCTTCTCATGTACGACTTCGCATTTGAGCGGGCATTGTCGGCCTTACGCTTATGATCGTCAGCTCTCTCAATGGCGTTTCGTGCTTTTCCAAGCGCACTCCTTGCCTGCTCATATCGTTTCTGCCGCAGGTAATATTCAGCATCCCTGAGGTAACCAGCAGACTCTCTCATATAGTAATCCGCATCCTTGTCATATCCCTGAGCTTGCCTCACATAGTAAGCAGCATCACTCTGATGCGCCTTTGCCTGCCGCTCATAGTAATCACTCTGCGCACCAACTTCCAGGCAACCGAGTGAAAAGAAAATCACTAACGCCAACCACTTCATCTGGATTTCACTACGTCTTACCTTACCATTCACCATCGTTATTATTGACTACCGAGAGATTTTGAATCCCAGTTTCATGATCAGTTTCAATGTTCCGATAGAGGTATTACGATCATACTCCTTCTCACTTTCCGGCAGTTCTTCGTATGCCACAAGACAAGGATGCGTTTTAAGTTCATCATTGCGCTTTTCACCATACACCCACCCCTGCTGAATGCGAGTCTCAGCCCACACCTCATGCACGTTCTTAGACATTTCCTCCACTAAACATTCCAACTCCTCTGGCAGCTTGACATCACTGGTGTCAATAGGCTGCGGCATGTACTTCTCTTTTTTCATGACTTTGCATTTTATTTGTTACAACAATCATAAAGAGCCACCAGGTGCTTTTGTTCTATCATCATTGATTGTTTATCTTTTCTTCTAACTCTTCCAGTTGTTTTCCCATCTCATCTAATTCCATGTCTTTATATCTTACCATTCCACCGTATCTGTCAATGTCGGCATTTAATTTGTTCATCTCATTCATTTGGAACTTCTCATATTCTTCTTGAGGCAGGTCTAACGGTGTACCATTTGGAAAATTCTTCCATTTCATAGCATGTTCATAGTAAACCTTACGTGCAGACTTAGGTAACAGGGACATGCTGCCCAAATAAGCATAATAGAAAGCATTTACAGAATATTCAATAGTACTAAACTCTAATAACGCCTGTCCTTTCCTGAATTCAGAAAAATCATCCATATCTATTATCTCACGAAGCAGATTAATGGCAGCATGGAAGTCATCATAAAACGATGAATAGTATTGCGAGAATCCATCCAGTTCTGCCTGCTTTATATCATAACGTGCCAACACATAGCTGTCTATTCCTTTCATGCTGAAGTCTGGTGCCGGCACAGTCTTTTGCAGATTATCCACTTCTCCTTCTATCTTGCCAAGCAATGTCTGTAATTCATCTTTAATGTCTTCTCTTTCTTTATCATCCTTACATTGGCTTATTTCCGAGAAATAATCCTCGGTATATCTTTCCATTTGTTTACTGGAGTCGCAAAGCATGTCCACAACATCCATTACATTAGTTTGCTTGGCCGCAATTTCTTCACACGTCACGTTTGCAATGTGATTCATCACAAGCAATCCTATGAAAACTAATACCAATACGACACCAAGAATGAAGGCTGTCCTCCTTATCCATTTCTTCATAGGCGTCGCAGACTTACTCTTCAAATAGCCTTTCAGACGTGTTATGGACATATCGAAATATTCGCCTTTAATGGCGGTTATGGCCTGATAGTTTGGCAATTCCTCCATTCCTTTCGGCAGTTCTTTCGGCCAAGAGAATCCGTCAAGCATAACAGGGATGATGTTCTTGCCATGCTCAATGGCACAAGTCACTTCCCGACGAATCCAGTCATCTTCGTCCTTACAACGCTCAAGTGCATTTTCAGGTAGCACCACCACAAAGTCCTTGCACTCCTTTATTACCTCTAAAAGCTGCTCATTGAATTTCCCTGATGTAAGCGTGTCTATATCGAAGAACACCTTATACCCAGCACTTCTCAGTTTCTCTGCTATCAGATTAGCCGTATCGTAAGCCGTACGTCGGTAACTGATAAATATGTCATAAGTTGTTTTCATATCTTTTTGTCTTCTTGTTTCTCTTTTCTTATTAATTCTTCTTCCTCATTCTTTAATAATGCTATGGTCGTTTCTACCACAGCAAAGTCGTATCTCTTATAGTCTGGTTGGTAAAGAACATAGGCTTTTACCTTCTCTTTGTAACGAGGATATAGTTTCTTGATCTCTGTCGAAAAATCAAATTCTTCCCAATTACCACTGTTCACATAATCCTCAGCTTCCTTGCAAGCCTGTTTTGAAACAGCATTCAATTCCTGCCAACCGACCAGACAGTTATGTTCCTGTTTTGCTTCATCCGTTTTTTCCCCGGTTTTATAGCCCAGCAATTCGTGGGACGCAATCCAACGCAGATGTTCTGTAACGGCAAGGTTAAGTATCAACTTCCCAATACCTCCCATTTGGTCATATTTGTGACGATATTCCACGCCCTTTCCAGGTTCTTTCAGTTGAGTTATCGTTTGATAAAGACCGGCAAACGTAATATTCTTATTAAGGTACTCTTCCATCAATTCCCGCTTGGTCAACCTGTGCCACGCATTGCTCATGTCTTGCTCTGTCTGCCTCCGCAGTTTTCTTAGCTCCTTGTATTTAGGATAGTTCAAACGCTCACCATCCGTATATTCATACTTGATATAAAGTCCCGTAGGTGACATTTTCTCATTGACGGCTTTCCCCTCGTTGTATCGTTGCATAGCCGACTCAGAAGGTATCTCTGCCACAACTTTTTTGCAGAAACCGAGCAGTTGGTCGCGCCTTTCATCCCAGCTACCATTCTTCAGAGTCTGCTCATCCTCTCCCATCACTTCCTGATACCTGTTATAAAAGGCTTCTGCATCCTTCTTAAATTGATCATCCACAATAAATGAATAAGTAAAGAGATCGGAATAGGAACCAAAAGTATCCAGACATTTTTCACCATCAACATATGCAATAGAGCTGTTGACATGATTAGTAACAGCGCGAAAATGCTCCACGTGGGAATTATTACGTATTCGGACCAAGATTCTGACATTCTTCATACTACCACGTACAGACAAGATGCATTTCATAACCCTCAACGCCAGTGTCATACCTTCATTGTCGTTTTCCATGGCTATGACAACATAGTTCAGTGTCGGACCAATATTTTTAAGCAACTCGTAGAAAGCGGTTGAGGAAGCGTCAGCATGGAGGAACTGCAACAGGTGTGTTCCGTCAGCATTCTTTGCTTTCAATGCTTCCGATGCACTGTTGGCAAAAATACCCAATTTAGTATCCATCGCCTTGTCTACTGCATAGCAGTGGAACTCACTACGCTGAACATGTTCGTTATTTGAGTCATTACTCATGAATGCTCCATATTCATAAAGAAATCTTACTGCATCACGCCCCGTCTCTCCAAAGCCTACGACAAGACTATTAAACGCCGATTTTACCGTACCCAGATTGTCTTTCCCGTCTATCTCGACAAACTTCACCGGATGGTTTTCCACCTGGCGTTTCAACATCTCTATAGACATTCGTGAAGAGTCAATGACCCTCACGTCAATATTTTTCAGAGAATTAGACTCTTCTAAAATCCTATTGAAACTATCGTATCGGGCATGGCAATAAACGACCACCTTGACTTCCTTTGAACATGCCTCACATACCGTTTCGTCTTTCCTAATCATTGCTGTGGCCAAAATATTTTTCTCCTCATTATCCGACAAGAAGAAAAGGTGCAGTTGTCTGTTCGCCCAGCCCTTCTTCGCCAGGCTACGGATGCGTTTTTTTATAATCCCCAGGTCAGCTTCACCGAAGACATCGGTCTGTTTGATTTCTATTTCAGATATATCAACATTCGTCAATGACAGGCACGCGCCAATATCCTTTACCTTCTCAAACGATTCCCTGCGATGAGTCAAAAAACCTTTCACATGTTGCCACCCATTGTCTTCATCGTTGTCACCTTTTTGGTATTTTTCCACAACTATTATCAGACTTTGAGGATTCTTTGCCTTCACAGACTTTGCAAGTACCTCCGTTTGCTCATTGAGCCCGAAGAATACAAATACTTCCGGGCACTCCTTCTTGACACTCGAACACAACAATGACAGATATGCTCTCAACCTCGCAGAAACCAAGCTGAGCAACAAACCCACAGTACACGACACCGCCAGTACACTTACAAAAGAGAGAGCCCCCTTCAAGCAGGGAACATCTCCCATGTGGTCTAATACATTACTGTTAATGTTAAACATAAAGAGACCTATAGATTCCACAGCTGAACGAAGCAGAATCTCGGTGTCGACAAACTGATTATCAACGCTATTGTAGCTAAGAAACGCCTCTATATACAACAACCATCCACAGGTCCAAAGAAGAAACATGGTGCTACCCAACAACTTCACATGCTGCCCTTTGAGGTTAAAGTGGTCAGCCTGCCTTATCCATTTGAACAAGAAACACAAGAATGTCACCAAGGAAACACACGCCACGACAATGGGCGCCAAGACAATCCAATGACCATCTAATATACTCTGACAGATAGAGTCACTATCCGAGATTGAGCTTTGCAGTATCAGAAAAACTACCACCAAAGCCCCTATCATACCAAGTGCACTAAAAAAAGCTATAACTTGTTTCATAATCATTGTTTATTACATAAATGAGATTAAATATCAATAACCCTTAAGACAACACAGTACTATGCAGTGATATGACCAACAATTGCTGAGTTGAACCAATTATTCATCCTTAAGAGCTCTCTGTATCTCCTTCAAGTGCTTATACTTTTCCGTCTCTTTGTTTTTATCATAAAGTGACAACAGATTATCAATCATCTGAATAAAATCCTCTTTAAAAGTTCCCTTGAAATCAGTATATCTAAAAGAACCTCCTGTTGGAACGCTTAATCTCATCTCATGACGTTCTACCATCTTGTCATACTCATCTACCAATTTTGTATACCACCTATAGGCTTCCATATCATTTTGGGCAGTTGCATGTCCATAGAAATAACAATTACCAAGTGACGCGTAAGCTGGAACATACCCCATAATGGAAGACCTTTTTAATAGTGTAAACGCTTGAGCCAAATCGCCATCACTTGCATCAGGAGTAATTTTCTTTATTGCATAGTTGTACATGGCTCCTAACGAGCCTCCTTCTATCGCACGTTGAAACCAATAGTCAGCCATCCGTTCGTCCTGTTCGATGTTTATGCCGTACTGATAGTCGTAAGCGAGGTCATTCTGTGCCATAACACACCCACCACTTGCCGCCCGTTTGCGATAGTCGTTTCCCAAAGCGATGTCCACATCACAGCCTATTCCAGCAATGTAATTGTTTCCTGTGCTGTTTTGTGCTATTCTGAAGTCCAACTCACCAGCACGAAGTTTCATCTCAAATTCTTTTCTCTGGTCTTTCACTACGCCCCATCCATACCTGTAGCATATTGCCATTGCATTAATAGCAGGCGGATAACATTTTGCCATCGAACGACGAAACCATTCAACCGCGTAATAATGATCCAAAGGAACACTTTCACCATCAAGATAACTGAATCCTAATTCACATTGAGCCTCTGCATCCTCTTTTTCAATCGCAAGGTCTAACAGCCTCTGTTCTGCCTTCTCATAATACTTTTGAGAACGTTCCTCGTCAATCACACCAAGTTCACCGCTATGGAAGAAGCGGCCCAAAAACTTCATTGATACGCCATCACCTGCATCTGCGGCATTTGTATAAAGTTCCAAGGCCTTCATGATGTTCGACACCGTTCCCATGCCATAGTGATGCATCATTGCCAGTTGTCTCATAGCCTTAGGGTGTCCATGCGTAACTCCTTTTTCGAACCAATCCATAGCATCGTGCCAGCTCTGTGATACACCAATGCCATCTAGGTAACATAATCCCATCTGGCATTCAGCCTCCGGTAGTCCCTCTTCAGCAACTTTTCTCAAATAGTAGGCTCCGCACAATTTGTCTCGTTTCTCGCCATGAGCAGGGTCTAACATTGACATCGCTTCACGTAGTTTACTATCCAACTCCAAACTGTGATTATCCTCTCCCGAATCTGACGCTGGATGATTATCTTCCTTTTGTTCCGTTCTAATATCTAACAGCACCTGAATACTGCGAAGCAATTCGCCAAATTGCTTTTCCGGTTCTGGGAAAGCATCAATCCAGTTTGACTTTGCTAGAAAATACTCTTTTGCTCCATCAAAATCGTCATCTGTAATTCGGAACGTAAGAATCGGTATTTTCCGATGAGCTGCAATGTGTAATTCATTGTCTGTCTGCTCTGACACATTAAAAGCCAATGAGAAAACCGCCAACATCATCCGGCTTCCACGCAAAGCAGGTGGAATGGCCTGAGCCCAATCTTCACCTTTCGGGATATCGCGATAAGCCACAAAGCATCGCACTCGATGACTTTCTAAGTATGCACATGCCGCTTCTGCAATTATTTTGTCATGTGTAGAATAACTGATAAAAACATCATACTTTGCCTGTTCCATACGCTGGTTTTTATATTTCTCCAAAATGATAACTATCCTTCATGTCACCAGGCAGTTCAGCGCGAGGTTCTATACTCATAGGATATATCCTGAGTTTTGCTTCTTTTTCAGGCTGCACCTGTGGGAAGGCACGTTCAAGGGCCTGCAACCGTTCTTTCTGTACATACTCACTCTTCGAGGCATTCTCCGACCAACAGAGGATAAACAAATCTGCCGAGTTGATGTAGTCTTGTATCACCTGGGGGAACACATCACCCGTTTTCAGGTACTTGCGGTCAAAGAAATGAGGCACGGCACCAAGTTCCAACCCTTCATGCAGGAACTTAACCTTCGATTCATCCTGATGAGAATATGAGATGAACACCTTTTTGTACTTATGTGCAAGAATCTGAGGATTCAGTTGCCTCGGTGAATCTACAATCTTTGTAATAAATCGCATTTCACCTACAGGTATGCCATTAACGGTTAGAATAACCACACAGCACAATTCGTCCACACCAATGTCCTTAGGCACAAAATAATCAAAACTACACTTCGTGAATGAACCATGCCATACAACACTCTTCCTGTCCGACATCAGCAGCGTCTCACCATAGATATTCATCTGCACATCCACCTTATCCCCCTTATTCAGTTTACATTGCAGTGGAATATAATCACGTCGCTCCGCATTCTTATCTGATTCCCGTGCCAACAACTTTACGATCTCTGTCTCCTTATATTGATGAAGGTACAACTGCACAATCATAGGTGACTCTATTTTTATTTCAGCTGGAGCAAAAAGAGAACCATACACCAATTTTGCTCTTTCGTGAATAAGTCTATTAAAAAAAACTTTTATCGACTGCCGAATTCGTGGATTTGTATATGAAATAGCTTTGTTTTGGCCTGACGACAGACTTTCCTCATCATCTCCTCTACTAGAACTATCATAGCCCATAGTTCTACAAAAGATTTCCACATCGTCAGACATTAATATTGAGATTGATGCAAAGTCATATTCCGCTACAGCCCCATCCGTCTCATTTAATCCATCTGGCACATCATTCCACGCTTCATCATCTTTTTTGTTGTAAGTAAAAAAAAGATAAGGGTCTGATGTCGTTGCTCTTCTTTCCGCTTCTTCCCCAAAAGCAAATCGATGACGGACATCACGGGATATATGAGCATAAGGCAATGTTTCAATAGCCGGAAGAGCCTCTGAGTCTCGATATGAAAGATGTAGTTCGATTCTATGATTCGGAAGTGTCGAATGAAGATTATTTAGAACATGCAATAACTCTTTACATGAAGGTAACCTCTGAGAGGGATAATACGCACACCCTCTTAAGATAAGTTTTTCCATTATCATTTCTGCCACTTGCTTGGGAATGAAACGAAGCAATAATGGTACGGGCATTGTTTCTCCATTCAGTTTATGTTGCAATGCGACCTCTTCATTATTACTATCAACAAAAGGTGGTCTCAATCCATTTAAAACAAAATACAGAACTGATGTAATGGAATACACCGCTGAACGCTCATCAAATTGTCCAGTTATATACGTTTCTGGCGACATAAACCAAGGATTGCCAACTCTCTCTCTTAATCCATGGTTGTAAAAGACACAGCTACCAAAATCGCCCAACTTATATCTGCCATCATTTGCTTTATAGATATTGCAAACATGGATATCACGATACAGAATTCCACGTTTGTAACATTCTATCCATCCGAGAGTAACATCCCTAATCATTTTCAATATACCATACAGAGATGGATGATAATAATGGCTGCAGAACAGATCTACTATCGGTGTTGATTGCTCGATAGCAATTACATCGCCAACAACAATATCACTGTAGGTATCGTTGAGCTGAATTAAATGGTCACATCCTTTTAATTTACGCATATATGCATATTCTTCCTTACATTTATGCGCATTGTTTGCTCGAAACTTTTTCAATACAACATTTTTGTCTTTCGTGCATGCATAAATGTCAGCAGAACTGCCTATTTGCGACATGAGGCAACCAACTATTTCCTCACGTCTATTAACCACCAAACGAGACAATGCGATGACTTCCTTACTGGAAAGATTCTTATTACAAGATGGTATATCATTGACATCTTCAATGGATCGTGTTTTAGCTATTTCATTTGTAGAGACACAAAAGCAATTGTAGCTAAGATTACCTACCCCCCATATAGCCATTATGCCTGACGCCCTCAATATATTAGCCAACTTCTTATCCCCCAAACATACATCCAAATGATAATAACAACCTTCAACACGAACTATATTCCAACAATGCCGGCCATTTTTTTTATCAATATGCAGCCTTCCAAATACTAGGCGTGACTCTATACCAAGCAAGTCGAACAAGTACTGAGCCGCCTTTGCATATCCTGTGCACACGGAATTCCTTCTGACGAAGACGCTGTCGATATTTTGGTTGTATGCAGAATTAACGTTGTAGTTACAATAAGTCAATAACCATTTATAAACATAAGCTACTTGCTCTAACTGGGACATCTTACGGACATAGCTAATTTGAAAATCATTCTCCACCACATCATCAATACTCCCTTGAATAAGAACACTCCGTTCCAGTGAACATCTGTATCTAAATGACACAATTCCTTTATCCTTGTCAAAATGATATTGATGAACAAACCAGAATATGTCCGGATTATCACGCATTACCCAACGTACTGCATGACGCACATCTGTTTCAGTAGCCCCATTCCTAACACGAAGGGCTTCTTTATGTTGCCGAATGGCTTGTTCTATTTGCTTATTTAATGCATTCATATCTGGCGCTGTATTATTCTGCTCACACAATTCTATCTGTATTCCATACTGCCTTCTAAGTTTTTTTGGCATATAGTGCCTAAGCCATCATCGTTCTTGGAGTCAAAGAAACAATTCAACACATTCATACATCACATCCTTGCACTGCTCGTAGGTCTTATCCATTAAGGCATGGTGGAATTCTATCACATCGTTCTTATTGGTTCGAGTGACACGCTCCCACAAGTCCCTCTTCTTCGCATCAGCATACATTTCCTGTAGTATCTCCTCAGTATATACCGAACTGCCGTTGAAACCACTGCTGAGATGCGCAAATTCTCGCAGATGCTGCTTAACTTCGTCAAGCACCTCTTTCCTGATAGTCTGATCTGTGTCTTTTGTCATTTCGTCTACCTGACTCTTAATGTCAGACGCTTCAAGTAGTTCCATGGCGTACTTCCTCACATCGGCCAACACTTTATCCCGTAACCCTAAGTTCAGTTCCTCGGGTATCTTCTCCGAGTCACAGGCTATCTTATCGAAGTAATCAACATCGATATCGTTCACTCGCTTCAAGAACTGTGGATACAGCGCGTTCACTCTATCCATAACTACATCGCATATTCTTCGACTCAAATCTGTTGCTTCCATTGTTTCCTTTATTTCTTTTGCTTATTGCTCCCCTCATCAGTTAAGATGACAAACAGGAGACTTTTATAGTAGTAACATTCTCTGTGTACAAAAGTAAAGAAAATGTTTCAATCTACCAAACTTTTCTTGGTAAAAATCAACATCATCTCATTTTTAGGGTAATATAGAACAACTTCATGATTAAACTATCTTACCATTTTGTCCCAACACAATCTTGATAATCACTGAAAAAACAGTTGTCGTTGTATGGTAATTATTTTCCACATCTATGAATGAGATAATCATTCAAATCTTCACTGATGGCATGTTGTAGGTCATGAAGAGTACCATATTTAACCACATATAGCTGTTTTTCGTCTATCCATTCTTTCACGCCATCATCCCAACCTTCTCGTTCAAAGGCATCTTTCTGAACGTATATAAAAATATGAGGATGACCAGAACTATCATATGACCTCGCTGACACCTCTAATTCTTCTCTGGTTTTGGAACCGATTTTCCCAGTTAAAACAAAAGCCATAAAATCGGTACGATCCACAATAAAATCATTATATGTTGCCTGATGAGCTATCTTTTGATAAGAACGACTGAAATCCTGATAATCGTAGGACTTGATATTGTACGTTTCCCACTTGTTATCGGCTTTGCTTACTACAGCCCGAAAAACATTACGTTCTTGTTCTAAAGATGTTGATCCTGCCATAAAGCATCTTATTAAAGTTGCCTCCTCTATATTCCTAACATTATAAGCCAGGGTATCTTGTGTCTGCTTCTGACTATTCTGTAGCCGCAGTTTCATTTCATGAACAGCTATAGCAATCTGCTCGAAGAATATAATAAAATCCAAATCTGTCATCTTTCCAGATCTGTCCATAAGATACAATTCTACAGACAAATGATCTTCTGTTGCAAATAAGTTAGCCGTCAAGGACTCTGCCATCTCTTTTGCCACCAATTCGTATGAGATACGTGCAGAACCTGCACCTATTGCAGGAAAAGCTATACTATTCAGCCCGAGGTTAGAAATCAAAGAACAACACTTGTCTACAGCATGCCTCACTATAAACTTCTGAATATCTTGGGGATTTTCTGGTCTATCCACCCACTTTATTTTGCGGTGGTCTTTAGATATAGTGATAGCATGAAAGACATATTTATGTGGAAGATTCATTGCACTGGTCACAATAACATCTCCCAGTGAGGCAGGAATATGCTTTTTTGCATCTTGATATATGCCTTCGCTTGCACAAAGTCTAATTGCCTTTGACACTCCACCTCCCATTGTTAAATAAGCATCATCCGAACTCACGATCACATCAGTATTGGACGTAGTGATGTCTCCAAATATAACCCGTAAGGTAGAATTCTTAATTGTATACACTCTTTCCATCTTTCTAATAGTCTGAAATGACTTTACAACACTAAGTTTAATGCGACATAACGTTCTAACACAGAGTGGACGAAATGATTATACTCCTTTGTTCGTAGCGTTTCCCTAAAAGAGCTACACGTTAGGTTGTGATTTGTTTCGATTCTCTCAGTATCCTTAACAATTTCTGGTACAATAGAAACTAAATTCAACTACGATTTCAAGTTGTCAACAAATTTGTCCTGTTGTTCTTGGAAACGAATATCAATAAAATCCACATTACCAAAGTGAAATTTAAACCAACCACGAAGCCCTTTTCCGTCTATGAATATAGGCACTATGCGCTTGCCCTCATTTTCCGCATAATACATTTCTCGTTTCGTCAACTCTGAATTCAGTGATGAATTTGAAAGCATGAATAACACAACCTGACTATCTTCGATAACATGGATAATCACATTTTCAAATTCAGTACCACTCTCTATTCTCTTCGTATCTATCCAGCAACACTTTTTACCCAGGCCAGTATTAATAAATTCAACGAAAGGCCAAGCCATCAATTTGTCATTACGGCTATAGCTTATAAACACTTTCTTTTTCATAAAAAACCATCTTAAATATTAATTGATATTATCGATTACCTTTGAGCATTTGACTCCAGGAGTCATGAGCAACATGAAGTAATTCTCTCAGTCCACAAAAGTAAGCAAATTGTTTCAAATTTCCAAACTTTTCTTTGGAAATCTTAACGTTTTAACATTTGTTCCGTCTTGTTTCAGTATGTCCGTCTTTCTATTCTTCCTTTTTCCCTTTTGTTTTCTTTTCGATGAGTTTAATGGAGTCCATTGCTCCACGGGCGACAAGGTCTTCACCAATAATTCTCCTTCATGTCGCTGGGCAGGTCTGCACGAATCTCGTTTTATTTGGATTTGCCGTCAGGCAACCCCATCTCGTCCTTTAACCGCTTCACTTCCTTGTCGAAGTCTGACATATATAATCGGTCTTGTATCACCCTGTATTTGTCGTACTCCTCGTAGGCTTTCAACTTCGCCTGCAGGGCAGAAATCTTCCCTTTGTCCATCAATATCGGGTAGGAAGCCAATGTCAAGAAGTTATCCAAGAACTCAGCCCACTGCTGCATCGTTGTCGGACGATGATTCTTTGCCCTCGTCTCTGCCAGATTGATGTAAGCCTCCACAATGCGGTTCAGTTCCCGCATGTGCTCTTCCGACAGGTAGTTCTTGGCGATGGCTACATCTGACTTCAGTATTTTTCCGTCTGGTGCCTGCGCCCAAGTCGACAGTCCCATGTTCAGTTTGCTGGCATCCACATTGAAGTATATGATTTCTGCTGCTGTCTGGCCGGCAATAGCCCAGTGCAGTTTGTTCTGCACCTTGGCGTAGAACTCCCTTGTCTCATTGGCATCCTTTTGATAGTCACATGCTGTAGCATAGATGTCGGTTATCTTCTGGTATGCCATCCTCTCAGACGCCCGAATCTCGCGGATGCGTTCCAAAAGTTGTTCGAATTTCACATCCGTCAACTGATTGCCATATTTGAAACGGTCATCGTCCAGCACATAGCCGTTTTTGATATATAGGCTGAGCGTATTCGTCGCCCACTGGCGGAAGCGGGTAGCCTTATAACTGTTCACACGATAACCTACTGCAATAATGACGTCGAGGTTGTAGAGGTTCGTCTCATACTTCTTCCCATCAGCAGCAGTTATCCAATCTTTTCGAACAACTGAATACTTGTTCAGCTCCCCAGTCGCGAAAATCTCACCAATATGATAACTAACCGTGTTCACTTCCACCTGGAAAATCTCTGCGATACGCTTCTGTGTTGTCCATACCGTATCGCCATCGAAGAACAATTGTACGCGCAGATTCCCCTCAGGGTCGGAGAAGAACACCAAGTCTGTATTCTTGTACAAATCAACGCCTTTCGTAATTTTCTGCTTGCCGGAGAAATACTGCAGGGCTTCTATAGCCTGCACTTTCTTGGCATTCATGCACATCGCGACGAGCAGGCATGCGTATCTCGTCAGCCTATAGGATGCAAGCTCTCGCTTGGCACCAGATCCCACCTCTACCATTTCGGTGCATTCAACGAAATGGTCAGCCTCCTTGGCATTGTTGTTTCTACAGAGACTTATAGCCTTCACCACAACGCTTTTGAAGTTTCGGTAGTCCTTGTACCCCGTAGCACTTGCCAGTTCACGCGCCAGCCAGTATTCCCTTCCGTCCTGTTCTTTATGACATATCTTCTCAAAGATAATTTCTTCCATATTCTAATAACGCTTTCTTTCCTATTCTATTGCCAATCACTCACCATGCACCCGTC
>AUXO011277420.1_pt1 | contig 13593 bp, 8 predicted proteins | sample 768731 | NCBI WGS metagenome assembly AUXO01 (sample SAMN02715735, study PRJNA202380) | gut metagenome | biome: sheep rumen | host: Ovis aries | place: New Zealand: Palmerston North
ATGTTCGTTTCCATCATCTTTTTCAAGGAAACCGTTGAATGGCAGCAGTGGGTGGGCGTTTTCCTGATTCTTGGGGGCTGTTTCCTAATAGTAAAATAACATCACTTGGCATTACACTTTTCAGTCTGACTCTGAATTCAGGGCAGATAATGAAACATGTTCCAAAGATTCCATTTGGCGAATCTGCAATCTGCAAACTATTTTTGATAGCATATATATTTATTCGTATTTTTTATGTAAGTTTGTTTAGGCAAATTTGATTATTGTATGACAGACGATAACGAAGAATACCTGAAACTAAGAATTACCAAAGGTGATAAGGACGCCTTTTCTTTAGTATTTAAAAAATACTATGGGAAGGTTCTTCGGTTCATTTTATCAATGGTCAAACAACAATCTATCGCAGAAGATTTGTCACAAGACATCTTTGTCAAGTTGTGGGCTCAAAGAAAAAAACTGTCTGCTATATCTTCAATTGACAACTACCTTTTCATCGTCGCTCGTAACCGGACTTTGGATTTTTTCAGGTCTGCGTCCCGCAAGAAAGAATGTCAAGATCTTTCTGAAGAAGTTCTTCTTTCTATAGCATCACGTGATTCATCACATGAGCGTGTCGATGATAAATCATTAATTGACGCCATACGAATGGCTGTGAATAGCCTGCCGCCTAAACGAAGAGACATTTTCATGATGAGCCGTTTTGACGGAATGACTAATGATGAAATTGCATCTCTGATGGGCGTAACTCGAAAGACAGTCGAGAATCAACTTACCCTTGCCAGCAGTCAAATAAAAAAAATGAACAGTTAGTCGGGAGTTTTGAGGTTTTTGTTCGTCTTATATACAGACAACACTAAAACCAATGTCAGGACTAAAAGACTACTGGGATTCTATTCCCACATATTCAAAAGATGGGACAAATCAGGACGGGGCTCTTGATTTGGTTTTTTCACGTATCAACAGAAGAAAACGTTTAATACAGTTTCTGTTTGCCTCTGCAGCAGCAGTTTTGACGCTTGTTCTATACCTCGTCATTCCTTCTGAACCGGAACCTCAGATGCTCCATTGTTTTGCACCAAACGGAGAACACCGGATTGTTACATTATCCGATGGCTCTGTCGTCACCCTCAATTCTGGATCATCGTTGGCATACTCGTCTTCTTACAAGAAAGGAGAACGTCGGGTGGTGTTGTCCGGCGAAGCGTCATTTCAAGTTGCAAAGAACCCTAAACAGCCGTTCATTGTAATAACCAAAGATTTTGATGTCCGTGTTTTGGGTACAGTCTTCAATGTGGCTTCATATAGCGGTAAAAACGGGTCTTCAGTAGTACTGGCCAGCGGTTCTGTCGTAATTATCAGAGGAGAGAACAAATCAACCCTTAAACCCGGACAAAAGGCTGAATTAAATGCAGACGGAGATTTCCTTATTACAAATGTTACGGCTTCAGACTATATGGCATGGCATCATGGAGGTTTTATCCACAAACAAGCTACAATCTATGATATAATTGATTTTCTTCGTAATACATACGATGTTCAAGTCCACTGCTCTTTTGATGACAAATACAAAAATGCGGTTATTACTTGCAAAAGTGACTCGAAGTTGGATGTAAATCAATATCTGACCTTACTTTCAGAACTGATCCCAGGAATGAAGTTCCACGTTACAGACAAAACCATTACACTAAACTAATATGACAAAAAAACGCGTTTTATTACTGGCTTTCTTACTGCTCCAAGCTGTAATATCCAGCGCTCAGAACGTAGTGCTTAAAAATGCTTCACAACCTCTATACAAAGTATTGGAGAGCATTGAGCAGCAGAGTGGAAAGTCTATGGCCTATAACGAAGGTGTTCTAGATGTTAACGCATCCGTCATAACCAGAGATGGCTCGTTTTCTCTTGAAGATGCCCTTCGCTCTGTCCTCACACAGGTTGAGGCCGATTTTTCCATTCAGGGGAAACAGATTGTTATTACTAAAGCTTCGCGTAAATCGCAAGACAAGACCTACAGGGGAGTCGTAACCGATGAAGAGGGGATACCTCTTCCTGGAGCACTTGTGTATGTCGAAGAACTTGGCGAAGGTGTAATGGCAGAGGTAAATGGTTCTTTTTCCATCAAATGCCTGCCCGGATATCATATCAAGGCAAGTTTCATGGGATACACTGACGCAATACTTGTTGCTGGCAAAGATGAAAAACTGATTATAACGTTGCATCAAGATAATCTCGTTCTTGATGATGTCGTAGTTATTGGATACGGCACGGTAAAAAGGAAAGACCTGACTACTGCAGTATCAGTTGTCTCCACAAAAGATGTAGAGACGCGTCCCATCATTTCGGCCGGTTCTATCCTTCAGGGAAAAGCGGCCGGTGTGCAGGTGGTTCAACCTTCTGGTATGCCTGGAAGCGGAATCTCTATCAGGGTTCGTGGCGCTACTTCCGTTCAGGCATCAAATGAGCCTCTGTATGTTGTGGATGGAATACCTACCGATGATATATCCAATCTTTCATCTGATGACATATCATCCATGCAAGTTCTTAAGGATGCATCATCTTCGGCAATTTATGGTGCACGCGCAGCAAACGGTGTAGTCCTCATTACAACAAAGAGGGGAGATGCCAACAAAACCTCGGTCAAGTTTAATTCTTTCATCGGAATATCCAGATTGGGCAGGAAAATAGAAGCCCTTAATACACAGCAGTATAGAGATCTCATGACAGAACTGGCTGCTACAACTTCCACTGTTCCTACCATTCCTGAAACAGAGAATCGCTACACAGACTGGACTGACAAACTGTTTGGAACGGGTATAAGTCAGAACTACCAGTTGTCCGTTACCAGCGGAACTGAAAAACTTAGATATTATGTTTCAGCTGGCCATACATCTGAAAAAGGCATTGTAAACAAAGCATATTTCCGCAGAACCAACTTCCGTGCTAATATTGATAGTGATCTATTTAAATGGCTTACAGCCAGTTTTAATGTCGGTTACTCTCATAATGCAGGAAGGACTGTATACGAAAGCCGTAGTTCTATGAGGGCGGGATCAATTTTGTCAGCCGTCAATACTCCGCCTTTTATGCAGGAATGGAGCCAGGATGACCCTACTATTTACGATGAAGATGCATACGGTTCTCGTATTCTCAATCCGCTGGCTGCTAACGCTGCAGATATGACCAACATGACTGACCGTCTTCAGGGCTCTGTCTCACTTGATATCAAACCTTTTAAGGGCTTTGATTACAAGGTTTCATATTCGATGGACCTGAACAATTCAAGGAATGATTATTATCTGGACCCTCACAGCACTTCTGATGGACGTTCAACCAAAGGTTATGTCTCTGAATCGCTTTCGCGCAATTATGAATGGCTCCTGGAGAATATCATAACCTATAATACAACGATTGCGACAAAGCACAATATTTCCATCATGGCTGGTGCATCTCAACAACGCGCACAGTGGAATGGGAATAGCCTGGCCGGTTACGACCTTCCAGAAGGGTACCCAGATATTCATAGTGTTGCTGTTGCAAATCAGTTGGATGAAGATGCGACTTGGGCAAGTTCTTCAGCCTGGTCTCTTGCCTCTTTCCTCGGAAGGTTAAGCTATAATTATGATGACAGGTATCTGCTGACGGGAAATATTAGATATGATGGTTCTTCCCGTTTTGCTCCTGGCCACAGATGGGGGTGTTTCCCTTCCGTCTCTGCAGCATGGCGTATTTCCAATGAACCGTTCATGCAAGAAACCAAAGACTGGCTCGATGATTTGAAAATCAGAGCGGGTTACGGCCTTAATGGCAACCAGGGAGGTATAGGCAACTATTCATATCTGGCATCGATGAGAGGTGCGAAAGTGCCGCCTACAGAAGATGTTTCCTATCCGGGATTAGCCATAACCCCTAATTCGGCTTCAAACCCGGAATTAACGTGGGAAAAAACTACACAGGCCAACATCGGCTTGGATTTCAGCATGTTTGCCGGTCGAGTTTCACTTTCTGCCGATGTTTACTACAAACATACTAAAGACCTTCTGTTAACTGTATCTCTTCCGGATAATGTAAACCTTCCAGGCGGAATTACAAGGAACGACGGTCAGATGGAGAATAAAGGTGTGGAATTCGAACTCAGCACTAAAAATCTGGTAGGCGTTTTTAAGTGGAATACAGATTTTAACATTTCCTCTAATAAGAACAGGGTTACAAAACTTGGTCTAAACAAAGTATACTATTATGCCGATATGTATACTACAGGAGAAAATGCCATTATACTAAAAGAAGGCCTGCCCCTCGGTTCATTCTTTGGCTATAACTCACTTGGCGTCAATGTGGATACCGGAGATATCATTTACGAGGATGTTTCAAAAAATGGATCTATCGGCCCTGAAGACAGAGTTGTAATTGGGTGTGCTCAACCGAAGTTTATTTACGGCTTTACCAACGATTTTTCTTGGAAAGGATTATCTTTGAGCATTTTCTTCCAGGGAAGTTATGGTAATAAGTTATTTAACGCCAGCCGCATTGATACAGAAGGCATGATTGATTTCAAGAATCAGTCTACGGCAGTTCTTCGCAGATGGCTGAGACCTGGAATGATTACAGATGTCCCTCGCAGCGGAAATGTAGAGAATATACATAACTCCAGTAGATTCGTTGAAGATGGCAGTTACCTGCGCCTCAAAAGTGTGACTCTTTCATATAATTTACCTACATCTCTGCTATCTAAAATTGGACTCAGGAGCCTTCAGGTTTTTGTGACAGGCCAGAATTTATTAACCTTTACCAAGTACTCTGGTTATGATCCGGAAGTTAACGCGTATGGTTCAAGTTCTGTCGCACTTGGAGTGGACTATGGCACTTATCCGCAGTCCAAGACCTGTGTAATCGGCGTAAATGTTGGATTCTAATATGACAATTGATATGAAACACTCCATATTCATTTTAACAATCATCGGCCTTTCTTTAGTTTCCTGCGAGAAATTTCTCGATGAAAAACCGCAGTCTGAACTCACCAAAGAGGCAACCGAAGTTTCTGTTCTTGAGTCTGCGTACAAAACGGTTTCTGATGCCCAGTCTGAGTTGAATGGTGTATATGCCCTTTTCAAGGCCGATATTTATGAAGCATGTAATTACTACTTTGGTGACTGCATGACTGATAACTGTTACATTGGCGGTGATGGCGTTAATGAAGAGCAGTTTGATAACATGACCTTATCGGCAACAAACAGTCTTATTGCGATAATGTGGTCACAGTATTATGCCGTTGTTGGTTCCGCCACCAATGTGATTGAGAATACAAAACTCATGGATAGCAGCATTATTGACGATGATACCAAGGCAAAGATTATTGCGGATGCCAAATTTGCCAGAGCTTTTGTACTTTTTGACATTGTAAGGCTTTGGGGGGCCGCTCCTATGGCCTTACAACTTATTCCTTCTATAACGGCTGAGAATCTGGACGAATGGTATCCTATAATGTATCCTGCAAGATCATCGGAAGAAGACATCTACAAACAGATTTTAGATGATCTTGACCAGGAGACCATTGACAACCTGCCATCACGCAATACCGGTGCATTCTCCGGCTCAAAAGGTGCTGCTTATGGTTTATTGGCAAAAGTGTATGCTACGATGGGCGAAAAGTCCGATAGAGACTATAATAAAGTAATAGAGTATTGCCAGAAGGTAGAAGATGAAGGATATCGTCTTGTAGATAATTTTGACGACCTCTGGACAGTCACCGGAAAGTTTTCAAGTGAAAGCATCTTTGAAATGTATTTTTCTGATGCTGCGGAACAGCACAATTGGGCATATTGGGTACTTCTAACTGATAAATCTGGAGATGTTGTAGTGTCATGGAGACGCTATTGCACACCAACCCAGGATCTTATCGCTAAATTTGACAAAGAGAATGATGTGAGGTATGCCTCATCTTTCTATTGGACATCTGTTCCTTACGATACTTACTATCCAGCCAAAAATTATCCTCTTGCTTACAAGATTCGTCAAAAGGAAAGCGATATTATTCTAATGCGACTGGCAGACATCCTGTTACTGAAAGCTGAGGCCCTTGTTGAGACTGGAAAAACTGATGATGCAATGAAGATTGTAAATCAGATACGTTCCAGAGCACATGTTGCATCTGTTTCGGCAACAAGCGCAGATCAGGCGCGTCTGGCTGTAGAAAATGAGAGGCAACTTGAATTAGTGCTTGAAGGACAGCGATGGTTTGATCTTGTACGGACTGGCCGCCTTGAAGCAGTCATGAAAACTGCCCACGATAAAAACGGAAACCTGAGATTTGCCGAAGTACCTGCCTGGAGACAGAAGTTCCCCATCCCTCAGGATCAGATTGATATTAACGAAAGACTTACACAAAACGAAGGATATTAACCACTAACCATTATTATTATGAAACACATTAAACTGTTATTGTGCATCCTTGCATTTGCCGGATTAGCATCCTGCGCAAAGAAAGAAGAACAGCAAACGCCAGCAACTGATTCAACACTGCTCCTCAGCGATGTAGTAGTATCCGAATCTGTAAATGTACCTGGCACTATCTCTGTTTCTGCCAAAGTATCCGACACTAATGTCGCCTTATCAACCCTTGAAATCTCTGCTGCTCTTGAAGATGGCACTGTCTTATCTCAAAAGTCTGTGCGCACTAGTGGCAATGAAGCCGAAGTTAAAGAGTCTTTGGATATTCCTTTCGCAGCAAACATGCAGGACAATGCGAAGGTTATCGTAAATCTCAAGGCCATCAATGTTAATGGCGAAAATGTATCTCAGACTGCTTCCTCTAAAATTGTGCGCCCGGCAATTCCTGAGACACTTTACATGAAAATTGGCGAGACCGTGTACCCTATGACCAAATCATCTGATAATCTCTATCAAACAGAGGAAGGCGATTTTGAAGGCGTGATTACGGCCACAATTGCTACGGCGGAAGATTTTTCTGAAGCTCCCGTTATCTGGGGAAAATCTACAACTGCCAACCATGCGGAAGTTTGTTCTTTCTCCGATGCATCAGGCATAGAGATTTCTTTCCCTACATACATTGTTAGCCAGTTTACATTCAATACTCTTACTTTTGAAGTTGGAGTTGTAGGACAAGAACTTCATGTTTCAATTAATGGCACAGAGCTTCTTCCTCAGGCTGGAGGGCTTTTGTATTCAAAAATTAATTTCACAAAAGACTCCGCCATTACTATTTCAGGAATAGATGATTTGGAGAATGCCTACAACCGTGATTTCTTCGCTCCGGACGGTAACGGGTACAAGTTCCTGCGTGAAAGCGGTGAATATGATGTATACTATTCTCCTAAATACAACTATATTTGGGTTGCCAAGATGTCTGCAGTCGGGCCTGAGTGTCTTTGGATCATTGGACATGGCTTCACATGTGCACCTGTATGGCATGAAGATTTTGGATTCGGCGGATGGGCGGCAGACTTTATTTACCAACTGGGTTATTGCGTTAAGATTGCCGATAACCTGTATCAGTGCTCGATGTATTTAAGCAATGAACATGAATGGGGGACATTTGAGTTTGAGGTTTACTCAGATCTTGCATGGAGCAAGGAGTATGGCTTTGGTGTCAAGAGTATTACTGGCTTCACTAAAGGTATTGCACCGAGCCCTGCCGCAGACGGAATGCCGGGTCTCACCAGCGATTCTGGATTCCAGCCTGGTTACTATGTGATTACCTTCAATACCGCAACAGGTGAGGCCAATCTGAATAGAATCACAGAGTATGTTGACTCAGGTAAATCCGGCATTTTCATCAATGGTACAGAACTGGATATTGATGCAAGTGGATTTGATTACGCAAACATTGAATTCACTAACGGAGAGACAGTCGCATTTTCCGGTATTGATGCATCTGAGCTTAACCGTGACTTCTTCAGCATTAAAGATGGTGTCGCCAAATTTGTTGGTGTAAGCGGCACATATAAAGTTCAGTATTTCCCGGATTATAAATACACCTGGCTCATTAGTGCCGATATGTCATTCCCTGATTGCATATACATCCTTGGTTCCGGTAAATTCGCCGCACCCGAGTATTCTACTCAGGCAAACTGGGATCTTGACGCATATGACAGAAACGCTCCTATGGTAGTTGTTGCTCCTAAGATAGCGGAAAATACCTACAAAGCCACAATGTCAATGTCTACAGACAACACTAACTGGCGTGTTCTCATTGAGTTCTATTCTGACCTTTCATGGGGCCAGGAAGGTGTAAAGCCTGTTGAGATTACCGGTCCTGCAGCATCCAGATTCTATCTTGGTGGCGAATCACTCAGCTGGTTCTGCGGAGTTGATGAGGCTGAGGATCCTTTCCAGGTTGGCAATTATGAATTTATTTTCACGTCTACCGCAGAGGGTCTGTCAATCAACGTTACAAAACTTGACTAATTAATACAGATAACCGTATGAGACTTTATACATCTATAGCTTTGATGATACTTTGCCTCTCTTGTTCTTGCAATAAAGACACGGTGAGGGGAAAAGTAGGACAACCTGAGATGAATGGTATCTTTGCCTATGTAACAAAGTCTGATACAGGTTATCAAGACATTATTCTCCAAAACCAGGTTGGGACTGAGAACATCAGTTCCACCTGGTCAATTTCGAGCCCTTCCTGTCCGCGTATCTCCGCGGACGGGAGGACTCTCCTTTTTCAGGGAAAAGAAAAAGGCCGCTGGCGCATTTACACGTATGATATAACTACCGGCGAATTACCGGTATGCATTTCTGGTGAAATGCAGCAGGATTGTCAGTATCCAAGGTTTATTAATGACAACCTCATTTTGTTCAGCAAGGCCGGACAAATGGCTACGCTTGATCCAAAGCTTGGGACCATAGAAACCCTGACTTTTGATGCGTCGACAATAAACACTTACGGGGCTGTCGTTCCAGACGGGACGGCCTGTTATTACATTTCGGGTAGCGGCTCCTCAGCCTGTATAATGAAAATGAACCTATCCTCAAAATCATCGTCATCTGTAAAAAATACTCTTGGCGCAACCGCTCTGGAGGTAAGCGAGGAGGGGGCCTTAGTGTACAGCGTTGCAGGCAAAGGCATTTTTGCCGATGGGAAAAACTTATTCCCTGATGGCGGCACTATCTCATGTTTATTTGGCGACTGGGTATTATTCAATGCATCCAATGCCCCATCTATCGGCAATATCAAAACATTAGAAATATATCCTCTGTCTGTCCCTCTTTGTGAGGGATTGGTATATGCCCACTCTGAAGTGAATATAGCAAAACCCAAAGACGGAGGATGCCAGCGTGGGGAAGGTGAACATATCGACTCTGATACGGAAAGGCCATCGCTAAAAGGAAAGATGGTTTATCATAACTATACTTCCTACGATGCGATGGATTCAAAAATGTATGTATACGACTTCCAGACAAATGACCTTCAGGTTATCAGCTCGGGCTGGACAACTGTGCGGCACCCGATGAACGGTCATTTCTCAAACGACGGAAAGACCATTACATTTATGGGCATCGGCACATCTACTGATTCCTGGGATATATTCATATATGAACTTGGATCCGGGAAACAGCCGGAGAACCTTACTCCCAAAGGAAGTTATAGAGACGAAGATCCAAAGTTCTCCTTCGATGGTGAAAAAATCTGTTTTAAAAGGAATGGCCATCTGTCAGAGATTGATGTGGCCAGTAAATCAATAAGAACACTCTGTGACAGAGGTGACGTTGAATTCGGCATGCCATATTACTCTGTTTCCGGTGATAAGATTGTGTTTGGCGGTGGAAGTGATTCCGAGACTTTTATCGGCTGCTGGGATATTGCTGCCGCAAACATGACAAAACTCTATGACAAGCCGAGTACTGTAGAGTATTATCCCATTACTATTGATCAAGATTCTTTTTATTATACCGGCCATATATCTGCATCAAACCATTATGATCAACTTTACATAGGCTATTGGGACGGCCGTACATCCAAGTATCTGCCGTTCAACAAGACAAATGCCGATTATTCAGACGCGTGCCCTGTCGCAGACGGTTGGTTGATATTGTGTTCCACAAGGCAGGATTCCCGTGGAAAATACGACCTCTATATAGCCAACGATAAATCTGGCGCAATTTACTCTCTTTCCAGCTACAATAACGCAATTAATACACCTCTAAATGAACTCGGTGCATCATATTATCCCGGCAGTTAAATTTCTTCTTTTCACGTTTCTTAGTCTGGCCTCATGCTCTAAAAGAGAAGTGTATGTCCAGTGGACCGTTGGGGAAACGGTAAGCGGAGAAACAAACTACATTATTGAAATACACAATGCCGGGCATTTGCCGGAGAACTGGGAGATATGGTTCTCCCAGTTCCCTGCAGAATTTTCCGTATCGGAGAATTCCGATTGTATGATAGAGCATATTCAAGCAAATACATACAGGATAGTTCCTAAAGGAGCAGGGGAGGCGGACACCTATACCATCCACTATAAATCCCAGCCTCTTAAAAGATATTCGTGGGCGCCTGAAGGATTTACTTTAAGGACATCTGAAACAACATCTGCATTAAAAGCCATATACGGATTTCAAAAGGGTGAACCGGATGGGGAAACAATCTATCTCTCGAATACAAAACATAATTATTATAAACCAGACCCGACGGATCTCATCCCCGCATTAAAATCCGTATCCTTACTGGAAGGTACTTCTGAAACTGATCTCAAATCGGCATATTATTCGGAAGTTGCCGGTCAAATTGATGGCTGGTATAGGATAGCAATCAACGGTGGCATTAATGTAGAGTATTCCGGGAAAGAAGGAAAGGTGTATGCCGAACAGACACTTGAGCAACTAATCCACAGATATAATGGCCATATTCAAAACATGACCATTGAAGACTACCCGGACTTGCCATACCGTGGATTAATGATAGATGTTGCAAGAAACTTCACATCGAAAGAAAACCTGTTACGCCTAATAAAACTTGCTGCAAGATATAAGGTTAATTACTTACACCTCCACCTTTCGGATGATGAGGGATGGCGTCTGGCTATTGAAAAAATACCTGAATTGACTTCATTTGGTGCTTTCCATTCTCTGCCCGTTTTTGATGGCTCAAAATGGATAGAAGAGATTGCTCTTCAGCCTTCCTATGATGGTAATGCCAACATTTCATCTGACAAACTATCCAATGGCTTTTATTCCAGAGACGATTTTGAAGATATCATCAAGTATGCATGGTCCTATGGAATCAAAGTCATACCTGAGTTTGATATGCCCGCACATTCCAGGGCTGCTATTAAGTCAATCATAGCTTACGAAAAAAGGACCACGGACGCTTCGTATCGGCTTCAAGACCCGAACGACAGCTCGCAGTATATTTCAGCCCAAGGATATACTGACAATGTGATAAGTGTTTCCCTGCCATCAGTTTATAAGTTCATTGATTTGTTATTCGATGAGATTATAAGCATTTATTCAAAGGCCGAAGTCCCGCTTCCATGTATTCATATAGGAGGGGACGAAGTTGCCGATGGTGCATGGGAGGGGAAGGACCTAAGAGATAGTTTTATTTGCAATGTGCTAGATATTGCAAAGCACAAATCAGTAAAAATTGGAGGATGGCAGGAGATAGTTAATGGTTTATCATCTGAAACTTCCTCTCGCCTCAAGGATGCTTTGTTTATGGTAAACTGCTGGAATACCGTCCCTTCTTGGGGCACAGGAGACATTCCTTATTCGCTTGCCAACAGTGATTATCCTGTCATTCTTTCAAATGTATTGAATACATATGCAGATCAGGCATATTCTTCCAGCATGCATGAAATTGCCCATTCATGGGCTGGCTATGTAGATGCCGATGATTCTTTCTCCATGCTCCCTTTTGATGTTTGTAAATCAAGGCGAGATTCAAACGGAACCCCAGATTCCGCTTCCGGGAAAGTAAAGCTGGACAAATCAGAAAACCTAAAAGGAGTACAAGCTCAGCTATTCTCAGAAACGGTGCGCTCCTTTGATGATCTTACATATGATCTTCTTCCAAAGATAATCGGAGTCTTTGAAAGAGGCTGGAACGCACAACCAGACTGGCAGAACGGCACTCCGGAGGAGTTCTGTAAGGCATTCGATGAATATTACAGTACAATTATTACTTATGAAATGCCGTACTGGGCATCCCAAGGTTTTAAGTTCCATATACCGCAACCGGGAATATCCAAAAATGATCAAGGAATTATCACAAATTCTATAATACCGGAAGCGATAATTAAAGTATCAACCAGAGGAGGTATTTCGGCGCATGCTGAATATCTGGGAGAAAGAAGCGTGCAGACTGAATTATAAGATAATAACGATGAAAAGGGTTTATAGTATAGATGCTTTCAGGGGATTTGACATGTTATTCCTCGTTGGCATTTCAAGTGTGATTGCTTCAATATGTATTCTATTCCCTGGAGGATCTGAGAGTTGGCTTTATCAACAAATGGACCATGTCTCATGGGACGGCTTTCATATTTATGATACACTATTTCCCACTTTCTTGTTTATTTCAGGATTGTCTTGGCCATTCTCATATGCTAGTCAAATATCAAAAGGAATAAAACGAAATAATATTTATCTTAAAATTGCCAAACGCTTAATAATCCTTTTCTTACTAGGATTGGTATATAATGGCATTCTCAAAAACTGGAATATCGCCGAAATACGGTTTTATAGCGTCCTTGCCAGAATCGGTTTCTGCTGGGCCGTATCATGCATTTTGTACATGCATTTCGGCAGAAAAACCAGGGAAACGATTGCCGTTGCTATTTTAATAGGCTACTATTTGCTGTTAAAGTATGTTCCTGTTCCTGGCGCAGAGGGGCAAGATCCCTTTTCTTTGGAAGGCAATCTGGTTGGCTATATAGACCGATGCATAAGATATAACTCGGCTTATCACGAGTTTTTTGATCCGGAAGGCCTGTTGAGTAATCTCCCTGCCATAGTGACGGCAATGCTTGGAGTATTTACGGGAGAACTGCTCCGGGATGATAATTATTCTCAAAAAAGTAAACTGTTCAGGATGATTATTACGGCAGCTGTAATGATTGTCATCGGCCTGATTTGGTGCAGGTGGTTCCCGATAAACAAGGCTCTATGGAGCAGTACTTTTGTCTTAGTAGCGGGTGGGCTAGCCCTTGTTCTATTCGGCATCTTCTATCTGATTATTGATGTTCTGGGATATAGAAAATGGGCCTTCCCATTTAAGGTGGTTGGGATGAACTCAATTACAATTTATATCGCGATGGAGATTATTCCGTTCGGAATAATCACAAATAATATCTTTGGCGGATTCTCTAATTTGTGTCCATCGTTGTGGCAACCACTCATTTATTCGATTGGTTATACACTTATTTGTTGGCTCTTTTTGTTCTTATTATATAAAAAGAGCATTTTCCTAAAGGTTTAGTCCAAATCTTTTTTGCGAATAGTGCTAATATAACTCTATTCCTGCAATTATTTTTGTATCTTTGTGGGCATGAAACGATACATCCTGGCTGCTTTAGCCATAATGCTGCTCCCTCTTTCGGCAATTGCCCAGATCAAGATTTGGGACGGAAC
>AUXO012493502.1_pt1 | contig 13593 bp, 12 predicted proteins | sample 768731 | NCBI WGS metagenome assembly AUXO01 (sample SAMN02715735, study PRJNA202380) | gut metagenome | biome: sheep rumen | host: Ovis aries | place: New Zealand: Palmerston North
ATCTTGAAATATGCGGATTTTTCAGAGCTTGACCGCAACAGGCATGTAAATAACTCACGCTACACGGCGTGGGTCTACGATGCGCTGTTCAAGGACGGAGTCGATGTGTCCCGCATAAATGAGATCACTATAAACTACAATAGCGAGGTCAAGGCAGGGGAGAAGGTAGAGCTGTATATTACCGGTCAGGATGACCAGTACAGCGTATATGGTTACAAGAACGGTGATACTAAGGTGTTTATGGCGACTTTGAGGCTGGGGTGACCTGTATTTATATTATTTAAAATAATAGTTTTGAATTTCACTACTTTGAGATACAATATACTGTACGCATTTTATATGGAGGTATGCCATGATTGAGATCAATAATCTGGTGAAACACTATGGTGATAAGAAAGCCGTTAACGGCATCTCTTTCACTGTAAACGACGATGAAGTCCTTGGCTTCCTTGGACCAAACGGTGCAGGTAAGTCAACTACCATGAATATTATTACCGGGTATCTGTCTTCTACTTCAGGTACTGTCAAGGTCAATGGTCATGATATTCTTGAAGAGCCTGAACTTGCTAAGAAGAATATAGGCTATCTTCCTGAATTACCTCCGCTCTATCTTGATATGACAGTTCTTGAGTATCTGAACTTCATATGTGATATGAAGGGTGTCAAGAAGTCAGAGCGCAAGGAGCATCTTGCCAAGATCATATCCATGGTCAAGATCACAGATGTTGCTGACCGTCTCATCGGTAACCTTTCCAAGGGTTATAAGCAGAGAGTGGGAATCGCCCAGGCTATAGTCGGAGATCCTGCTATCCTCATCCTTGACGAGCCTACCGTAGGTCTCGATCCTAATCAGATCCTCGAGATACGTAAGCTCATCAAGACACTTGCTAAGTCCCATTCCGTAATCATAAGCTCACATATCCTGTCTGAGATCCAGGCAGTTGCTGACAGAGTTGTTATCATCAATAAGGGTAAGGTTGCTGCAATAGATACTATCTCTGATCTGTCTAAGAGACTGTCAGGTTCATCCAAGCTCCTGCTCTCATTCAAAGGCCCTGTTAAGGATGTATCTGCCAAGATCCATTCAGTTCCCGGTGTTGTTAATGTATCACCCAGGATCTCTGACGGCGATATCCATGAGATCGAGCTTACTGTCGATACTACATCCGCATCAGATGTAAGAGCTTCCGTATTCTTCGCAATGGCTAAGGCCGGGTGGCCGATCCTGGAGTTCCGTTCATTAGATCCGTCTCTTGAGGAGATCTTCCTCAGTATTACGGCACAAGGTTAAGGAGGGTATATATGATAGCGATATTCAAGAGAGAATTCCTCTCATATTTCAGATCCCCGGTAGGTTATGTGGCAATTGCCATATTCTCATTCCTCTCCGGATTTCTTTTCTATTCACAGTTCAGCGGCGGTGGAGTTAATCTCAGCTCTGAGATCAATTCCCTCAGGAATTTCTTCGTTATAATCATCCCCATTATCACGATGGGCCTTTTTGCAGAAGATAAGAAGAGGGGAACAGAAGTCCTCTATTACACCACACCCGTTAATCTCTTCTCCGTAGTAATGGGCAAGTTCCTTGCTGCAACAGCTCTTTTTGCAGTAATGTTCTCTAACGTATTCATTCATATGATCGTAACCAAAGCTTGCGGCGGTTCAGTCGGAGTAGGTGTATGGGGTTCAGTTATCGTATTCTTCTTCATGGCTTTTATGTTTATCGGCATCGGTATCCTTGCTTCTACTATAACTGACAGCCAGATAATAGCGGCGATCTTCTGCTTTATCATGATCCTTGTTATCCAGCTTATCAGCACTATCTCCACATATTTCGGCAACGCTGTCACAGCAGTATTAGGTAACCTTGGAGTTAATTCCGAGTCTGCTGCCAAGATAGGTTCTAAGATAACAGATGGCATAAGCTGGCTTGATCCTTTTGCCAAGACACAGGATTTCAGATTTGGTGTGTTCTCAGTATCTGCATTGCTGTTCTGCCTGTCTGTTGCAGTCCTGTTTCTTTATCTTGCATTCCGCGTTCTCGAGAAGAAGCGCTGGAGCCAGGGTTGATTTTGTAAAGGAGTATATTTCGTATTATGGCTAACAAAGATAAAAATAAAGTTAAGACCGATAACAGGGCAAAGACTCTGAGATTTGTCTCATTCTGGTCTGTGATCATACTTGTTGCGATATTGCTTCTTGCAAATATCCTTTTTGACGGACTTCTTGGCAAGGCACTCTCATTTGACTTCTCAATGTCCGGCAATAACTCGCTATCTCAGGAGTCTATAGATTATATTAATTCATTGCCTCAGGATTCCAACATCAGGATCATCGGACTCCTTGATAAGCCTGAGAATCTTGCTAATTCTCCTTATCAGTATATAGTTCCGCTCCTTGACGACTATCAGGCCAAGTCCAACGGCAGGATCACAGTAGAATACATTAATCCTGAAGTTTATCCTTCGATCATAAATCAATTGGATCCCAAGGGCGTTTATGATCTCAGCAGCGGAAACTACGTAGTTGCCTATAACAATAACGTTAAGGTTATTTCTCCTTACGATTGCTTTGCTTATGATAATTCCCAGAGCACAAGCTATGCCATGGTCCCTACGGCAAACAATGTTGAATATACATTTACAAATGCTATCCTTCAGCTTGCCCGTGGATACAGCTTCAGGGCATATATCATTACAGGTCTCCAGGAAGAGGGTTCTGTATATCTTACGAGCATCTTGGAATCTATCGGATGCGATGTATCTGAGCTCCCTGTATCTGATAACTTTACAGTTCCTGAAGATTGTAACCTCCTTATCCTTAACGGTCCTAACACAGATATCTCTGAGTCCATGTACGTTAAGCTCCAGGAGTACCTCTATAACGGCGGAGATATGATCGTAGCAGTAAACTACAGCGCTTCAAACGTTACAGAGAAGTTCACAAACCTTAATAATGTACTTCACTATGTAAGCCTTCATATCGATGATTCTGTAATAAGAGATAACAATGCTTCTTATCAGCTGGAGTCATCAGGATTCAATTCACTGACAGACCTTAACGGTCAGATAGTATCCGTTAATAATGAGCTTGCAGACTTCACACAGTTTAAGAGCTCATTTGCAAGGCCTGTAAGAGATTTTGGTACACCTCATTCCTACATTCAGGTTTACCCGGTTGCAAGCACTTCAGAAAATGCAATGGCGGTTAAGACAGATGAGAATGGCCAGACAACCGATTATGAGAATGAAGGTCAGTATAATGTTGCAATGTACGGAACATTTGACGGCATGGTAGATCCGCCGGAAGTAATGGTATTTGGTACTACAAACTTTACTTCTGACAACTATATCGCAAACTTCGGTTTCAATGATTCCAATGTCGAGTTCTTAAGAGCAGTCATTAGAATGCTCCTCGGTACAGATGATTCTGATGCTCTGCAGATAGTATCCAAGCCGCTTGATGATTATTCTCTCGATCAGACCAAGGTAACCGGTTCAGCTCAGACCATGGTGCTTGTTATATTCATGATCGTTATTCCTTTGGGACTCGTTATTGCAGCAGCTATAGTCTATAACAGAAGGAAGAATCTCTAATTATGAAATCAGCAAAGAATCTATTAATTCCTCTGATCGTCCTTATAGTCCTTGCTTTGGGCGTTGCCGGGTATTTTATATATCAGAATGCCAATAAGCCTGAAGAGACTGCCGAAACCATGATAGACGTTCTGTATATCGGTGTTCAGGATGTCCAGGATGTAACAGTTACTTCCAATGTTGAGGGTTCGCCTGTTGTAGATATCAAAGCTTCGGTAGATTCACTGGGGAATATCATTTATTCCTACGAGGGCAGTGATAAGGAAGAAGGTGCAAGTTATTCCCAGAGTACCATGGCATCATTCGTATCACTCCTGTCCGGATATTCCTGTGATTCTCTCATATCAAGCTCCGGCAATTTTGCTGAATACGGACTTGATGATCCTGCTTATACAGTAACTATCACTACATTTACAGGCAGCACATATACTGTATATATCGGCAATAGGACTATCGACGGTACAATGTGCTACATGAGGCTCGATGGTTCTAACGATGTTTATACCGTTGGTGTAGGTAAGCTTTCTCAGGCAGAGATGACTTCTGTTAACTTCCTTGAGTCACAGCTCCTCAACATAAGCTTTGATAATCTCGATATAGTCAAGTTTAACAGGAAGTCAGATGGACTTGCTATTGAAGCTACCTGCCAGATCTACGAAGAAACAGGTGAGCCACAGTACTTTATCTACAAGCCTTTTACTATTCAGGCAAGCCCTTATTTTGAGAATCTGGTAGAGTATGTTGCTACTCTTGAGATATCCGAGTTTATGGAGATCTCTGATGCTGATCTTGCATCTTACGGTCTTGATGATCCTGAATTCTCATTCTCACTTATCCTTAAGGACGGCACTGAGAAGGATGTATTCTTCTCCAGTAATATGGCCGGCTTCTATTACGGATATGTATCCGGAATGAATAAGTACTTCATGGTATCCGAGATGCAGATCAAGGGTCTTGAGACTCCGGTAATGACTCTTCTCAGCTCCTATGTAGCATCCAACAATGTATCTAATGTTTCTTCTATAAGAGGTACGAGTGGAGATGAGTCATTTGAGTTAAAGCTTGATGTTAAGCCTTCTGAATCAATAAGTGCAGAGGGGTCTACGGTAACTCTTGACGGCAGGAATGCCAAGATCTTTAACTCTGACGGACGTTCCTACTGCGCAACTCTTTATGAGGCGATCTCATGTATTGCTCTCGGCGGATTTGATACATCAGCTACAGTAGATATGTCGGCAGAGCCTGTAATGACTATTACGATCGTAACAAGAGACTATGTAACTCATGAGTATGCTTTCTATACCAGAGATACAGAGTCGTGCTATGTTGTAATAGACGGTGAGTATTCCTCATTCTATGTCTACAATAAGGAACTTCTCAATGACGGCGGTACAGATACTTACAGTTATGGTGTATGGCCGGCTTATCAGCTCCTTAAGACAGCAATTGACGAGAATGTCAATGGTGTGTACGATATCCAATAAGGAGTAATTATTAATGCAACCGGAAAAAGCAGCAAAGACTAAACCGCGAAGTAGTAACAGTGGCAGGAACCTGACCATAGTCGTCATGGTCCTTGCTGTGGTATTACTTCTCAGTCTTGTGCTTATCTTCTATATATCAGGTAAGATAGATTCACTGTCTAATGCAGATACGCAGATCAAGCTCTCTGCCCAGGGCGGATTTAACTGCGAGTATTCTGAAGCTCAGAAGCTCTATCCTTTTGGAGAGGGCGTTCTCAAAGTAACAAACGAGAGAGTCGCATATCTTACTTTATCAGGTAATGACATCTTCTCTTCCCAGATCTCATATCAGAATCCCCAGTGCGTTACATTCGGGGATTATGCCGTGGTATTCGATCTGGACGGTTATAATTTCACATTGCTTACGCAGGATGCCGTGGTCTATTCAAAGCCTACTATTAATCAGATCAAGGCTGTTAATGTTTCTTCTTCAGGTATTACTGCCGTTATAACCAACAGCCAGGAATCCTATGGTGAGGTTCTCTTATTTGACCTTAACGGAGTGGCAATATCCCAATGGTCATCATATAATTCCGGTTACCCGATAGCCTGCGCATTTAACGATGATTCCACTTTACTTGCAGTATCGACCCTTAATACCAACGGAGCTCTGGTTGTTCCTTATATAAGACAGTTCTCTCTTACTAAGGGGGATAAGGGTATCGAGGTTGCAGACAGAGCGATCTATTCTACAGAGGATAATGTTGTATTCTCATCCTTGTTCTATGTGGGTGATAAGCTTTATTGCTTTACTGCGGATTCCATTTATCAGGTAACTGATGAGGAGATCAAGCAGATCAATTTCGATTTTGCAGTAGTAGGCAGGGTAGTCAAGGTCAAGAACAACCTGTTTATCACTTATTCTGACGGGGTATCCCAGATGAACAAGCTTGCAGTCATCAACGATTCCAACACAGTTCTTTACAGCAGTTCTATAGGTTCTGACATTAATGCCGTTTGTACAAACGGTTCTCTTTATGCAATATCAGTCAACAAGAGAGTCTTTGTCTATAATGCTTCCGGTACTGTAGTAGGTGATTATTCGGTAGACGAAGATATATTGAGACTTAATTTTATCGCAGGCGATAAATTGTGCATCGTATCCACCAGCGGTGTGCATACGATCAGCTAAGAGGAGTTTATATGGAAACTGAGATTAAACTGGGTTTTAAGGACGCTGAGTCTATGCTTGCCATTACATCGGCAGACTGGTTTTCAGATTATTGTCTCGACCCATCTGAGAAGGCATCAGTACTTCTTACTAATAAATATCTCGATACACCTGACCGCAAGATCTCTTCCAGAGGCGCAATGATCAGGGTAAGACACTATACATCAGATGAGGAAGATTTCTATGAGTTCACCGTTAAATACGGCGGTGCTGTCTCAGGAGGCCTTCATCAGAGATATGAGTGGAATGTGAGATCAGACAGCAGTAGTTTCAAGATCGAAGAATTTAAGAAACAGGCCAGAGCTCAGGATGATCCCGAGGAGCTCTTGGATGAAGCTCTTGAGGGTGTAACAGATGACGACCTCTCAGTCCTTTGCTCCAATTTCTTTAACCGTACTGTTTATATGTTTGGTTTTGGAGATTCCATCATGGAAGCCTGCTTTGATATAGGTAAGATCTTGGACGGCAATAACGAACAGGCTGAGGATATAGTTGAGCTTGAATTGGAGCTCGAGTCAGGCGATGTAGTTGACCTTAAGGAGCTCGCCGACTATGTTGTAAATAAGACCGGCTGCGTTCCTTTTAACAACAGTAAATATCAGAGAACCATCAAGTTGTTAGACAAAGGATAAGTCATGCATAAAGCAGTAAATGATTGCGTAATTATAGGCGGAGGTGCTTCCGGCCTTTTTGCTGCTTGTTATCTAAAATATCTGGATCCCTATTGCGATATCTGCATTGTAGAGAAGATGCCCAGGGTAGGTAAGAAATTGCTCCTTACCGGCAGCGGCAGATGTAATATATCCAATGCCCGGATAAGTGCCAAAGATTACCATACCGATGATGAGGACAAGCTTTCTGCTGTCCTTAAGAGCTTTGATGTAAATGAGACCGTTCAGTTCTATGAGAATAACCTTGGCATAGTCTTAACGCGCAAAGGCGATCTATACTATCCTCTTACACTTAGGAGCGCCACAGTATTAGATTCTCTCAGGTTTTATATAGAAGAGAGGGGAGTTGAATTCATCCTCGAAGACCCGGCTGTTAGAGTAGCAAGTTCAGTCAGCGGATACTTAGTACAACTAAAGTCCGGTTCTACCGTCTCATCAAGTAATATTCTGATAGCAACAGGAGGCAGGAGCTATCCTAAGACCGGGTCAGAAGGTGACGCCATTGAACTCGCAAACAAGTTCCTAAAGAGCGAAGATATAATTCCATATGCTCCTGCTCTGGTGCCTCTTACGTCTGATAAACCCGGCATAAAGAATCTGGCCGGCATCAGGTTTAACGGTTCTATATCGATAATTTCAGATGACCATGAACATGCAAGATCTGAAGGGGAGATCCTGTTTGCAAAAGACGGAGGGCTTACCGGCATTGCCGTTCTTGACGTATCAGATACAGTCCTACGATTGTTAGATAAGGGCGATAAGCCTTATGCCTCATTAAATCTCATAGGAAAGAGCTCAGGTGACGTTCTTATGATGCTCTACATAAGAAGGCAGCTTTTTCCCAACAGAACGGTCTGTGATGCCTTTTCCGGAATAATACACAGAGTCTTATTAGAGGGCGTATTAAGAGACTGTAATATAGATCCGAGAGCTAAGGTCTCTTCGATAAACGATGCCGGTCTTACTAAGATCTCCAACGTTTTATGCGGATGGAGTATATCTTTATCAGGAGCCAAAGGTTTCGAAGATGCCCAGGTCTCATCAGGGGGAATTAAGCTTGGCTGTCTTACGGATAATATGGAGTATAAGGGTTCAAGAGGCTTATATTTTGCAGGCGAAGCGGTCAATGTCAACGGCATCTGCGGAGGCTACAATCTTCAATGGGCATGGAGCTCAGCCGTTTGCGCTGCCAGGGGTATATTAGATGTTTGAGATCAAGATCAAAGCATCCAAAGGTGCTCCGAAGATATCAGATCCTGTAAGGATCCTTAATGAATGCAAAAAGAGCTATAACAAGGCACTTAAGAGTGCTTATCAAAGCTGCGTTGCAGGAGAGCTGAGACTCCACATAGATAAGAAATATATAGATGCAAGACACGGCAATGTATATATCTGCTACAGATTCGGTTTCTTTACGCCTGATGAATTAAGACTTAGAGAAGAAGAAACAGAACATCTTGCATTTCCTTATTGGGACAAAGTCAAGGATATAAGCAGCACATCTTTAAGACCGGTTGTTGTAGGCGCAGGGCCTGCGGGTCTTTTTGCTGCATTTATACTGGCTAAATACGGCCTCAGACCTATACTTATCGAGCGTGGAAGCAGCATGGATAAGCGTATAGCAGATACGGAGGCTTATAAGGCAGGCAAAGCTGATATAGATCCTGAATCCAATATTCAGTTTGGCGAGGGCGGAGCCGGCACCTTCTCAGACGGCAAGCTCTATACCGGCGTATCTTCAGGGCTTAAGGCGTATATCGGCAGACTCCTGGTGCTCCACGGCGCTCCCGGCGAGATCTTATATGATTCCCACCCCCATATAGGTACGGATATGCTGCGCAAGTGTGTTGTGGGATTAAGACATGACATAGAGATGCTCGGGGGTGAAGTAAGGTTTAATACCAGATTTGAAGGATATAGGTCCAAGGCAAACAGGCTTACTGCAATTATCGTAAAGGACAGGGAAGGTCTCCATGAGATAACCTGCGACAGGGTAATACTCGCACCCGGACATTCAAGCCGTGATACGTTCAGAAATCTCTTTGACCAGGGACTTGATATGCAGGCAAAACCCTTCTCGGTGGGGGTCAGGATAGAACACTTAAGGTGTGATATTGATACGGCTCAATACGGAATGGATACGGCGGGTACAGGAGATCTTGAATCAGCCAGCTATAAACTTGCCGTACCAACCCATACAGGCAAGAAACTGTATACATTCTGCATGTGTCCCGGAGGTACTGTGGTTGCTGCCCAGACAGATAACAGAACTGTTTGTACCAACGGCATGAGCTACTATGCAAGAGACATGGAGAACTCTAACAGCGCGCTTCTGATCCCGGTATCCTCTGAAGAATATGGTAATGAAGTGTTGGACGGCATAAGGTTCCAGGAAGATATAGAACACAAAGCTTATATTGCAGGAGGCTCCTGCGGCAAGGCACCTGCCACAACTTATAAAGATCTTGTAACAGGCACTGTGCCTCAGGGTTTTGGCCGCATCAAACCGTCATATAAGCCCGGAGTTAAGCCTGCTGATCTAAGGACCGTATTCCCGGATTTTATGATCGAGACCCTGATCGAAGGTATCAAGCTCATGGGCAGAAAGATCAGGGGTTTTGATGATCCTGATGCAGTCCTTACCGCACCTGAGACCAGGAGCTCATCTCCCGTAAGACTGATAAGGGGCGAGGATTATCAGAGCACAGGCCTTAAGGGCCTTTTCCCCTGTGGCGAAGGCGCCGGATATGCAGGCGGTATCATGTCGTCAGCAATCGACGGGATTAATTGCGCAAATGCGCTCATTATGTCTCTTGATAAAGATATTTCATGATTAAACGCCATTTTAAGGTATAATTATCAGGTAAATTAATTAGATTCCGGAGGCTCTTCATGGAACAGGATAAGAATACTGCAGTAGTCTCTGTCTTAGGCAAGGACAGAGTCGGTATCATAGCCGGTATCGCTAACCTTCTGGCAGAATATGACATCAATATCAACGATATATCCCAGACTATCTTGGATGATATCTTTACGATGGTCATGATCGTAGATCTGAGGGACTTGGTGATCGAGGATTCTGACATCTCCGACAGATTGAATAAGTTAGGCGAGAAGCTCGGAGTAAAGATTACGATTCAGCACACAGGTTTGTTTAACAGCATGCACAGGATCTGACAGGGAAATATATGATCAACGAATTTGAGATATTAGAGACAATGAAGATGTTCAGCGAGCAGCATCTGGACATCAGAACGATAACCATGGGTATATCCCTCTTTGATTGCTGCGCATCTACTCCTGAGGAGTCCTGCAATAAGATCTACGATAAGATCTTAAGATGTGCAGGAAGACTTGTTGAAGTAGGGGATGCCATATCCCGCAAGTACAATGTCCCCATTATCCATAAGAGGATATCTGTTACGCCTATATCCATTATCGCAGCCTCATCAGGCGCCAAGGATTATACGATGTTTGCCAAAACACTGGATAGAGCTGCCAAGGATTGCGGCGTAAATTTCGTCGGTGGCTTTTCAGCTCTTGTCCAGAAGGGGTATACAAGATCAGATGAGATACTTATCCATTCGATCCCCGAAGCTTTGGCAAGCACTGATTTTGTTTGCTCCTCCATTAATCTTGCATCTACAAGGACCGGTATCAATATGGATGCGGTCCGTGATATGGGTGAGATAATCAAGCAGACTGCAGAAGCTACCAAAGACAGGGATGCTATCGGTTGTGCCAAGCTTGTTGTATTTGCCAATGCTCCTGAGGACAATCCCTTCATGGCCGGAGCTTTCTTGGGTCCCGGCGAGCCTGAATGTGTTATCAATGTCGGCATATCAGGTCCAGGCGTAGTCAAGCATGCATTAGAGTCAGTAAGAGGTGCTGATCTTGGTGTTGTCGCTGAGACGATCAAGAAAGCTGCCTTCAAGATAACAAGAGTAGGTGAGCTCGTAGCCCGTGAAGCCTCCGAGAGATTAGGTGTTCCCTTCGGTATCATCGACCTGTCACTTGCACCTACACCTGCAGTTGGAGATTCGGTTGCAAGGCTCCTTGAAGAATTCGGTCTTGAGACCTGCGGGACATGGGGAACGACAGCTGCTCTTGCCATGTTAAATGATGCGGTCAAGAAGGGCGGTACAATGGCTTCTTCATTTGTTGGTGGTCTGTCAGGTGCATTTATCCCTGTATCCGAAGATGAGGGCATGATAGCTGCTGCAAGATCCGGATCCCTTCTCCTTGAGAAACTTGAGGCCATGACTTGCGTATGCTCTGTCGGCCTTGACATGATAGCTATCCCCGGTGATACACCTGCATCTACGATATCAGGCATCATCGCTGATGAGATGGCTCTCGGTACATTCAATAATAAGACTACGGCTGTAAGGCTCATCCCTGTTCCCGGTAAAGGAGTAGGCGACAGCGTTGAATTCGGCGGGCTCCTGGGGATGGCTCCCATAATGCCTGTTAATACCAATTCATGCGCTGATTTTATAAACAGAGGCGGAAGGATTCCTGCACCGATCCATTCGATGCGTAACTGATATGTCTGAGAATAAGGTCAAAAGATCATTCTGGGATTTTGCCAGAGACTATAAGAAGACGACAGTGCTGTTGACACTGCCGTCGATTCCTTTTGACATCATTTATGGTATATTCTGCTTTCTAGTCGGGCTGTTTACTGGGTCTATATGGCTCATGTTCATGTCCTTCTACCATTTTATTCTCTGCTTTATGCGGGTAAATATCCTCTATAGGGCAGGCAGGGGCAGACTTACCCATGAGAAGCGATTCAGCGAGCGCAAGAACTATTTTAAGTTCTCCAGGAATCTGATCCTCTTTGACATTATCCTTGCTGTTACTATGAGGTTCATATATCAGAACAGGATCGAGCACGATTATCCCGGCATCATCTTATATATCTTTATGGCTTATGTAGCTTATAAGGTGATCCTTGCAGTTATCAATATCTTCAGGGCTCACAGGTCTCATTCGGTTACGACTGTATCCTTAAGGAAGATTGGAATTGCAGATGCTCTGGTATCACTTTTAGTTTTGCAGTGGGCTTTGGTCAGGACCAAGGGAACGGTCTTTGCAGATCTGTCCCATTCTGTTGAAGCATATATCGGTATCGCTGCGATAATAATAATCTTCCTCATGGGAGTTGCGGGTATAATAACCTGCTCAAAAATGAAGAAACAAGAGAAAGAAGAGATCATCTCAAATAATCAATAAGGTGAGGTACGTTTAAATGTGGTTTGAAGAAGCAGTTTTCTATCAGATATACCCTCTGGGTTTTTGTGGTGCACCATTTGAGAATGACGGCATTCCCAAAGACAGGATCCTCAAAGTCTTAGACTGGATCCCTCATATTAAGAAACTTGGCATCAATGCCATCTATTTCTCACCGGTGTTTGAATCTGATACCCACGGTTACAACACCAGGGATTATGGGCTTATAGATACAAGACTGGGAACCAACGAAGATTTTAAGAAGGTTGTAGACGCTCTCCATAATGAAGGTATAAGAGTAGTACTTGACGGTGTATTTAACCATGTCGGCAGAGGCTTCTGGGCCTTCAGGGATGTTCAGGAGAAGAAGTGGGATTCCCCTTATAAGGATTGGTTCCATCTTTCCTTTGACGGAAATTCCAACTATAACGACGGATTCTGGTACGAAGGCTGGGAGGGCAATTACGATCTGGTAAAATTGAACCTCAGGAATCCAGCTGTAGTAGATCATATCCTGGATAAAGTAAACTACTGGATAGATTACTTCGATATAGACGGCTTGAGGCTTGATGTCGCATATTGTCTCGATCATGAATTCCTAAGGAGACTCCGTGAGTTTACTGACAGTAAAAAGAACGAGTTCTTCCTGTTAGGTGAAGTCCTTCACGGTGAATATGGCAGGATGCTCTCTGAGATGCATCTGCATTCTCTTACAAACTACCAGTGCTATAAAGGAATCTATTCTTCATTCAATTCATCTAATATGTTCGAGATAATGCATTCTCTTATGAGACTGTTTGGTCCTGAGGACTGGACTGTCTGCAGAGGCGCACATCTCCTCTCGTTTGCCGATAACCACGATGTAACCAGGATCGCATCCATCCTTAACGACGGAAGATGCCTCCCGCTGGTATATACTCTGATCTTTACAATGCCCGGTATACCGTGTGTTTACTACGGCTCCGAGTGGGGCGCTCAGGCCCGCAAAGAAGAAGGCGACCCTGCATTAAGGGCTTGTTTTGAAAAGCCGGAATGGAACGATCTTACATCTCATATTGCAAAGCTCTCTGATATAAAGAAGAGCTCTAGTGCGCTTAACTATGGCGGAATCAGGATAGTTGTCCTTACAAACAAGCAATGCATCTTTGAGAGAAGATCAGGAGATCAGAGGATAATGGTTGCTATCAACATGGATGAGAATCCTTATGTTGCTCATTTCGATGCAGGCTGCGGCCAGGCAAGAGAGCTTATTACAGACACGATCCACGATTTCGGTGGCGGTTCGACTCTAGCTCCGTTCTCATCCGAGATCTGGCTCATGGAATGCTAAATAAATGTCTATTTGGGGCTCTGTTTGAACACCGAAAACGCAATTTATTATAAGAATGCAAAATAAG
>AUXO010701227.1_pt1 | contig 13591 bp, 9 predicted proteins | sample 768731 | NCBI WGS metagenome assembly AUXO01 (sample SAMN02715735, study PRJNA202380) | gut metagenome | biome: sheep rumen | host: Ovis aries | place: New Zealand: Palmerston North
GAAAATTTGTTTAAACATAATGCGGAACAAAGTGAAATAAAAAGTGATTTTGCCGAGTTCTTAGAGAATATAATAGATAAGGAGAAACTAAAATGACAAAGAAAATACAGATTGCTATTTGTTATGATTTTGATGGGACATTATCACCAAAGAATATGCAAGAATATGATTTTATGAAAAAACTAAAAATTTCGCCTAAAAAATTTTGGAAAGATGTTACCAAATTAGCAAAGGAACAGAATGCAGATAATATTGCAGCATATATGAAATTAATGATAGATGAATTAGAGAAAAGGAAAAAGCCATATAATAAAAAAATATTTAAAGATTACGGGAAAACAATAAAATTATATGATGGAGTTGATACATGGTTTAAAAGAATTGATGAATATGTAAAGGATAAAAATATAAGTGTTAAACATTTTATAATATCATCCGGATTAAAAGAAATGATAGAAGGAACAAAAATTGCTAAAAGATTTGAAAAAATATATGCTTCAAGTTTTATGTATGATGCAAATAATATTCCAAAATGGCCTGCAGTTGTTTTAAATTTTACAACAAAAACAAGATATTTATTTGAAATAAACAAAGGAAAAAACTGTTCAAATATAAATAAATATGTTCCCGATGAAGAAAGAGAAATACCTTTTTCCAATATGATATATATTGGTGATGGAGAGACAGATGTTCCTTGTATGAAAATAGTGAAAAAAGAAGGTGGGCATTCTATTGCTGTTTACAAACCTAAATCAAGTACAAAATTAAAAATAGCTGAACAATTGGTTAAAGATAACAGGGTTAATTTCATGGCTCCTGCAGATTATACAGAAGATAGTCACCTTGAAAATATAGTTAAATCTATAATTGATAAAATAATTTCTGATAAAAGACTGAATTCTTTTAAACAAAAATTTTATAATACTGAACAAAAAATAAAAAACGATAATAATATAGAAAAAGGAATTAACAGTATTGTTGGAAACACGGAAAAACAAAATGTTGCAGAAATAAAAGAAACAGATGAAATTATGGACAAGATAGAAGAAAGTACAGAAAATAACAATGGAAATATTTAATGTAATTAAAAGTTTTATTATAAATATTGATTGGGCTAATTGTATAATAACTGTTTTTGCTGCTGCTTTTGGTGCTTGGGGTGCCTATCGTTTTAATATTAGACAAGAAAACAAAAGTCAAAAAGAAATTGAAAAAGCACAACTAATACAATTGTTTTACGATTTACATATATTGTCAAAATATATACTCAAGAATGGTCTAGATTCTATAAAAATAACAGATAAAAAAGAATATTATGAATTATCATCTTCAATAAATACTAACATAATAAATATTGATAATTTTGGATTTATCACATCAAAATCAAACAAAACATATGAAATTCTTGCACATACAAAAATAGAAACTGTAACTTTTATTGAACAAAGCATAGCTTTTAATGATTGTCTTATCAAAAATAAAATAGCAAGTGCAATATATCATTTAAAAAATGTTCAAATTTTATATCCTAAACTTATAACAATGATATATGTTAGTTTGCTTAATATAAATTCTATGTTAATAAAATATTATAGAAGTAAAAATCTAATTGAAGATATAGCATCAAAAAACATAAAAAAATTATCGACTTTTATAAATCGAGCAAAGAAAAATTATGAAGAAATAATTAATAACCCTAAATTAATAGATAAATACACTAATAAACCTTACACAATAGAGGAAAAAGAAGGATATAAAAAAGACTTGGATTATATTAATTATGTTCTTAACGAGTGGATTTTAGATTTTGATTTGTCTAAAAAAGAAAAAAATATAATAGATAAGAATATTAAATAACAAAGTAATTTAGTAAAATTAAAGAAATATCAAATACATTTTCATAGGATAATCAAATGAATAAACAACAGTTAGCCTCAAAAATATGGGAATCTGCAAATAGAATGAGATCTAAAATAGAAGCTAATGAATATAAAGATTATATTTTAGGTTTTATCTTCTACAAATTCTTATCCGATAACGAACTTAAATTTTTAAAATCTGCTGGAATACAAGATAAAGAAATACAAACTGTAAAAGAAGAAAATGAGGCAGTCTGCACACATATAAAACAAAATCTTGGTTATTTTATTGCATACGAAAACCTTTTTTCAACATGGCTAACTAAAGGTAGTGATTTTAATGTTTCAAATGTTCGTGATGCTATATCTGCATTTAATAGACTAATAAATCCGAGTCATAAAAAAGTTTTTGATAAAATTTTTGATACTTTATCGACAGGTCTTAGTAAGTTAGGTGATACAGCACAAAACCAAACAAAAGCCATAAGCGGTTTAATAAACTTAATAAAAGATATTCCTATGGACGGAAGACAAGATTATGATGTTCTTGGTTTCGTGTATGAATATTTAATCAGTATGTTTGCTGCAAATGCAGGTAAAAAAGCAGGAGAATTTTATACTCCACACGAAGTTTCTGTAGTAATGTCCGAAATCATTGCTAATCATTTGAAAGCAAGGTCAAAAATTGAAATATACGATCCTACAAGTGGTTCAGGTTCATTATTACTGAACATAGGAAAAAGTGTAGCCAAACATATTTCGGATAAAAACAAAATAAAATATTATGCTCAAGAATTAAAAGCAAATACTTATAACCTTACAAGAATGAATTTGGTTATGAAAGGTATTTTGCCGGACAATATTGTTGTTAGAAATGGTGATACATTAGAAGATGATTGGCCTTATTTTGAAGAAGATGACCAGGAAAGAACATATAATCCGTTATTTGTAGATGCTGTAGTTTCTAATCCACCATACTCTCAAAAATGGGAACCAAAAGATAAAGAATCAGATGCAAGATTTTCAGATTATGGTTTAGCTCCCAAATCTAAAGCAGATTTTGCTTTTCTATTACACGATTTATACCATCTAAAAAATAACGGAATTATGACAATAGTATTACCGCATGGAGTATTATTCAGAGGTGGAGAAGAAGGCAAAATTCGTAAACAACTAATAGAAAAAAATCGTATAGATGCAATTATCGGTTTACCGGCAAACATATTTTTTGGGACAGGAATACCCACAATAATAATGGTATTAAAGAAGGAAAGAACAAACACAGATGTTTTAATTGTAGACGCTTCAAAAGGTTTTGTTAAAGTTGGTAAAAACAATAAGTTAAGAGCATGTGATATTAAAAAAATAGTGGATACTGTTATTAATAGAACTGATATAGATAAATATTCCAAAGTTGTATCGAAAGAAGAAATTCGTAACAATGAATACAACTTAAATATTCCAAGATATGTTGATAGTTCAATACCTGCAGAAAGTTATGACTTATATGCTTCAATGTTTGGCGGAATACCACAAACAGAAATTGACAATCTTCAACAATATTGGAATTTGTTACCTACACTACAAAACGATTTATTTAAAAAAGTATCAAGCAATTACTGCACTATTAAAACCGATAATTTATTTGAAACATTACAACAACATAAAGATGTTACAGATTTTAAAAACAACTTTTCAGTAGCATTTAAAATTTTTGATAAATATTTAGAAGATAAACTTTTAAAAAACATAAAAAATATAGATGAAACCATTGTTCTAAAACAAGAAACAGTAATAGCAACAGAAATTTTTAACAGAATAAAAGATTTTGCGATAGTAGATAAATATAGTGCATACCAAATATTAGATGATATATATCAAAAAATAGCAATAGATTTAGAAATCATTCAAACGGAAGGTTTTGACTCAACAAAAAAAGTTATACCTAATATGGTAGTAAAGAAAAAAGATAAAAAAGAAGTTGAAGTGCAAGAAGGTTGGCTCGGAAATATTATACCTTTTGAACTTGTTCAACAAACAATATTAAAAAAAGAATATGAAGATTTAAAACCGAAACAAGACAGATTACAAGAAATACAGTCTTCTTACGGAGAAATAATAGAATCTTTAGAAGAAGAAGACAAAGAGACTGTTTTAAACGATGATAACGATGCTTTTGTTACATCAAAAATCAATACGGAATACAAATCGATAGAAAAAGATATAAAAAAAGGTGTTAAAGTTGAAGAAAACAGTATAGAAGACACAATAGTAAAAGTTTATAACCTTATGCAGGAAGAAAAGAAACTAAAAGCAGATGTAAAAAAACAAAGTGGCTTGTTAGAAGAAAAAACAATAAAAACAATAGAATCATTGAAAGACGAACAAGTAATAGATTTATTAAAACTTAAATGGATAAAACCTATTGTAGAAGGTTTAAAAAAAATACCTTTTGATATATTAGACGAACTAACACAAAAAATAAAAGTATTGTCGGAAAAATATATAACAACATATTCCGATATAGAAAAAGATATGGCAGAATGTGAAACTGAACTCTCTAAACAAATTGAAGAACTTACCGGTGATAAGTTTGATACAAAAGCATTAGAAGAATTAAAAAAATTGTTAGAGAGAAAATAATATGACTAATAATATACCTAAAATAAGATTTAAAAATTTTAATGATAGTTGGAAACGTTGTGAGTTATGGGAATACACAATTTGGGATAAAAAATTTAATGAAGTAGAATCGTTAAAGCAACCTAAAATTATTAAATATCCATATTTATTAGCTGATGCTTTCAAGAAAATAGAAGATTCTACTGGAGATGTTCAACTGCTTTCTACAGGACAATACATTGGATATACTACAAAGGCAAAAGCGGGTAAATATTTATGTAATGGAGAAGTTGTTACTATCCCATGGGGTGGAGTGCCTAATATTAAATATTTTAATGGATATTTTGTTACTACGGATAATAGAATTGCTACCTCTATTAATAAAGAATTGTTAGATAATAAATACTTATATTATTTTATGAATAGTAGAATCTCTTTTATTGAAGGAATATATCGTGGAGCATCTATAAAACACCCATCTATGAACGATTTATTAAATATGACTTTGTTGCTTCCATCAATTGAAGAACAAAAACAAATAGCAAATACTCTAACAAGTTTAGATAATATTATAATTCTTCATCAGCAAAAGTTGGAAAAATTAAAAAATATACAAACTGCATTATTGGAAAAAATGTTCCCACAAAAAAATGAAAAAAAACCTACAATAAGATTTAAAGGATTCACTAATAATTGGAATGTTGTGAAGTTAGTTTATTTTGGAAAAGCAACAGGTGGAACATCAATAGAAACTGAATTTGTTAAAAATGGGAAATATAAAGTAATTAGTATAGGTAGTTATTCAGAAAACAGCACTTATAATGAACAATATATTCGAGTTAATAAAAATAATAAAACTATAAATAGAATTTTAAATAAAGATGATTTAACTATGATACTTAATGACAAAACATCTGTTGGAAGAATTATTGGAAGAGTTCTCCTTATTGATGAAGATGATTCTTATGTTTATAATCAAAGAACAGAAAGAATAGAAATAGATACTAGTAAATTTGTTTCTCTTTTTTTATATCAATTGCTTAATGCACCAAATATTAGAAAAAAGATAATAGAACAAAGTCAAGGAAATACTCAAATTTATGTAAATTGGAATACCATAAAAGAAACAGAATATTTAGTTTCAAAAGATAAACAAGAACAAGAAAAAATTGGTAATTTCTTTAAAAATATAGATAATATTATATCATTAACAGAAAAGAAAATAGAAAAATTAAAAAATATTAAAAGTGGTTTGTTAGAAAAAATGTTCGTTTAGGAGATAAAATGAATTTTAATAGTGAATCAGAATTTGAAAAAGCACTAATAAAAATTTTAACAACACAAAGAGGATGGGAAGAAACCGTTTTAAACTATCCTACAGAAGAAGACCTGCTCAAAAATTGGGCAGACATTTTATATAACAATAATAACACTATTGATAAATTGAACGGATGTCCTTTAACTGATACTGAAATGCAACAAATTATTGAACAAATAGAAACTTTAAAGACTCCTTTACGATTAAACGGTTTCATAAATGGCGGTTCAGTATCAATTAAAAGAGATAATACAGAAGACAAAGAACATTTTGGGCAGGAAATAAGTTTAAAAATATATTCAAGGCACGAAATAGCAGCAGGAGAAAGCAGATACCAAATAGCAAGACAACCAAAATTTAAAGCTCCTTCAAGTGTATATCCAAGCAAAAGAGGAGATTTAATGTTGCTTATCAATGGTATGCCAGTAATTCATATAGAACTAAAAAAATCTGGCATACCTGTAAGCCAAGCATATAATCAAATAGAAAGGTATAGTAAATCGAGTGTTTTTACTGGAATATTTTCGTTAATTCAAATTTTTGTTGCTATGACACCTGAAGAAACGGTATATTTTGCAAATCCGGGACAAAATGGTAAATTTAACAAAGATTTTTATTTCCATTGGGCAGACTTTAATAATGAACCATTGAATAATTGGAAAGATATTGCAGATAAATTGCTGTATATTCCTATGGTTCACGAGTTAATAGGTTTCTATACTGTTCCAGATAAAACCGATGGAATATTAAAAGTTATGAGAAGTTATCAATATTTTGCAGCAAATGCTATATCTGATGCCGTTAATAAAAAAGATTGGAACGATTTGGAACAAAAGGGTGGTTATATTTGGCATACAACAGGTTCAGGCAAAACTATGACAAGTTTTAAATCTGCACAACTAATTGCTACTTCTAAAAAAGCAGATAAGGTTGTATTCTTATTGGATAGAGTTGAACTTGGAACACAAACTTTTATGTTTTATCAAAAATATAAAAATGATGATGAAGAAGTTCAGGATACAGAAAACACAAATGTGTTGATAAAAAAATTAAAAAGTTCAGATTATAACGACACTTTAATTGTTACATCTATACAAAAAATGAGCAACGTAAAAGATGAAATTGGTGGAACAAAAAAAGCAGATATAGATATAATAAATTCTAAAAGAATAGTATTTGTTATAGATGAGTGTCATAGAGATACTTTCGGGGATATGTTGTATACAATAAAAACAACTTTCCCTAAAGCTATGTTTTTTGGGTTTACTGGCACACCAATAGTTGACGAAAATAAAAAAATATCTAATACTACCGCCGATGTGTTCGGTAAAGAGTTGCACAGATACACTATAGCAGACGGTATTAGAGACAAAAATGTTTTAGGTTTTGATCCCTATAAAATATTAATTTATAAAGATAAAGATTTAAAACAGAAAGTTGCATTAGAACAAGCTAAGGCAAAAACAGAACAAGAGGCATTAGAAGATCCTGTAAAAAAAGAAATATATTATAAATTTATGGATCAAACACCTATGGCAGGATATAAAACTCCTGATGGTAAATATATAAAAGGTATTGAAGATTTATTACCTAATACTCAATATGATACTGATGAATTTAGAGAAAAAGTTGTTGAAGATATTTTAGATAATTGGACTAGGTTTAGCCGTAACAACAAATTTCATGCACTATTTGCTACAACAGGAATTTGTGAAGCTATTTATTATTACAGATTACTTAAAGAAAAAATTAAAGAGAAGCACTTAAATATCAAGATATCAGCATTGTTTGATCCAAATATTGATAATAATGGCACAGGTAAATATAAAGAAGAGTCTTTAGCAGAAATTATTACAGACTATAACAAGATGTATAATAAATTGTTTACTATTCCTACACATGATTTATTTAAAAAGGATATTTCTAACAGATTAGCACATAAAAAGCCATATCAATTAATAGATAAAACACCGGAAGAGCAATTAGATATTTTGATAGTTGTTAATCAAATGCTTACAGGTTTTGATTCTAAATGGATAAACACTTTATATGTTGATAAAGAATTGAGATATGAAAGTATTATTCAAGCATTTTCAAGAACAAATAGGTTATTTGACTATAACGACAAACCTTCAGGTATAATTCGTTATTATAGAAAACCTCACACAATGGAAAAAAATATAGAAAAAGCAGTAAAAACTTATTGTGGAGATAGAAAAATTGGTATATTTGTAGATAAACTTAAAGGAAATTTATTAAATATAAATGCTGAGTATAATAAAATTTATGAATTGTTTAATAGTTGTGGCATAAAAAACTTTGAGAAATTACCTACAGATTCAGCAATGTGTGGAGCATTTGTAAAATATTTTAATCAATTAAATAGATATATACAAGCAGCAAAAATTCAAGGTTTTAAGTGGAGTAAGAACAAATATATCGTTGATAATGACGAAGAAATAACCATAGTAATTACAGAAGAAATATACAACACTTTACTTGTTCGTTATAAAGAAATACCTAAGGGAAAAGGTGGCGAAAATGGAAACGATATTCCTTATGATGTTGATGCCACAATAATAGAAATAAATACCCAACAAATAAATTATGAATATATGAATTCTAGGTTTAAAAAGTTTCTAAAAGACCTTAGCCAACCAAATATAACTGAAGAAAAATTAGAGCAAATACGAACAGAGTTTTCTAAAACTTTCAGTATTCTTACAACGGAAGACCAATTAATAGCAAAAACTATTATCTATGACATAAATGTGAGAAACATTAAATTAGATAACAATAAAAGTTTTATGGACTATATTGTTGAATATAAGATTACAGAAACAGATAAACAAATAAATGAAATTCATAATAATTTAGGTGCAGATAAAGAGTTATTAAAGAAATTTATAGAATCTAAAGTTACGGAACAAAATATAAATGAGTTCGGTAGATTTGATAAATTAAGAAATTCGGTTGATAAACAAAAAGCAAAAGAATATTTTGAAACAATAAAAAGCACTAAATTATCCAATTTCCAAGTATCAATAGAAGTAGATAAATTTTTAAGAGATTACATATTAAATAAACAGTATCAAAAAAGTTATAGTAGTGAAGCAACCGTTGAAAATATTCAAATGGTTGCAGAAGATGCTAATAAATTTAAATCTAAGAATTAATGTAAGAAGAAAATAATTAAAGGAGTTAATATCATGCCTAATAATATACTTATTAGTACATCAATGTTGAGTTCTATTTGGGAAAAGGAAAGAAAAGATACTATAGATTTATTACTGCCTTTTTTGAGGTATGTTATTGCTATAAAAACAAAAATTAACAATTTAGTAGATATTGGTTCAATAACTAATACTTTTAAAGAAGAATTTGGATATAATGATATCCCTATAAATGTTATAAATCAAATGTTAAATAGATTAACCAAAATGAAAATATTAAAGAAAGAAAATAATAAATTTTATCTAATCAAAGATTTAAACACTGATATAAATAAATTTAAAGAACAAAAAACAAAATCAAAGGAAGAGACAAATACTGTTGTTAAAGAATTAGATTTGTTCTTAGAGAAAAATTATAAAAAAATAGATATTGATATTGTTGAAAAGGAATTAGTTTCTTTTTTTTCAAGAAAAGGGACAACAATATTTGAAAACATAGATATATTAGGATTAGAAAAACAAAAAGGAAATGAGTTTAATTATTTCATAGGACAATTTATTCTTAAAGAACATAATAAAAAAAGTCATGTTTTTGATTATTTGATTAAGATGTTAGAAGGTTTTTTTATTTCAACAGTAATTTCTTTACAACCGGATAATAATAACATTATTAAAGCCAAGTTCAAAGATGTTTCTTTTTATTTAGATACTCGATTAATTCTTAATTTATTAGGTTGTAATACCAAAGAGGAAAAAGAAGCTGCAATAGAATTGATAACTATACTAAAAAATACTGGAGCAAAAATTTGTTGTTTTGAGCATAATATTCAAGAAGCACAGGAAGTATTATTTCAATATGAAAATTCAGTAAGAAAATCTATTTTTTCAGGAAAAACACTTTATGGTTTACAAGAATTAAATTATTCTGCAGATGATGTTCATAGAATATATTTGAGTATCAATGAAAAAATAACAAAATTCAATATTAATATAGTAGGAACACCTATTTTCAATGCTATTAGCGAAGAAGAAAAAAAATATTTGATAGATGAGCAAGAGCTTGAAGAATATTTAAAAAATGGAAGAATCGTTAAAGAAAATGCCAACAAAATAGATGTATTAAGTATATCTGCAATATGTAGGTTACGAAAAGGTGTAAAAACAAACACTATAGAAAACTCTAAAGCAATTTTTGTTACAACCAATAAAATATTAACTATTTTGGTGAACAGAAACAAAGATTTAGGTATTATTTTCAACAATACATTTTTCCCTATTATAACAGATCTTGATTTATCTGCTATTGTGTGGATTAAAAACTTTAGTATAGATAAAAATTATTCTAAATTAAAATTAATAGAAAATGCAAGATTATCTGTTGAACCTTCTTCGGATTTATTAAAAATTTTTTTTGATAAATTAGATAAGATAAAAAAAGAAGGTAATATTAGTTCTAATGAAGCTTTTATTTTGAGAACTGATATTTATACCAAAAGAAACTCTTTAATGGAAACGACCTATGGAAACGAACAAAATCTTACGGACGAAAGAATATACGATATAAAAGATAAAGTTTTAGAAAAATATTATAATGATGTAGAAAAACGAATAAACAAAAAAGAAGCAGATTCAATATTAAAAGAAATTCAAAAAGAAGGAGAAAAAAACTACTCGTTTTTCAAAAAATTGTTAACAATAATAGCTATAATGATTTTTATAGGATTAATAGTACTTACCCTAAAACATCCTTTATATGATTTAATCTATAATAAAGTTTTTAGCTTAAAAATTATTATTCCCATAATAATATTATTATTCCAAACTCTTGATTTTTTTATTCCAAAATTTAAATACACAAATAAATTAATCGAAAAAATTAGTAATAAAATGAAATATAAAAAAGAAGATAAAATGAAAGAACATTATAAAAAAATATTTCCGCATTTGTTTGATGATTGATTTATTAATATTAATATAATATTAATAATACAAATAAGTAAAAATTAATCTGTATACTTTATAAAGGAGGGAAATGTGGATACAAAGCATCTAAAGAAAGAAAGTTTTTTTCATGAATTTAGATATCAAATTGTTCCAATTGGAGATAAATATATTCAAACAGAATTTTTTCCAAATATAATAAATACAAAAGATGATTTAATTAAAAATAAGAATAAAATATTTTATAATTTAGTTACAAAATTAAAGGATTATACCGCAAAATCAGAATTAAATATTGATATTAAATTTGAAAATAATAGATTTGTTATTTTAAGAATGGCAGCCAAAAGAGAATTAAAAAGAAATACTAAAGATTTTAAGCTTGAAAAGATTGACAATTGGCCTTTTATTATAATTATTATTGATAACGATCCAATGATTCAGAAAATATATATACAATCTAACAAAAAAGCTTTTAAGGATTATTTAACAGTAAAAAACATATTAGAAAATACTTTTAATGAAAAATTACAATTGTCTCAACTTCATATTTCTATTGAAAGCATATATAATGAACAGCAATTTTGGGATTTAATAAAAAAATATGATACAAAATTGTTACAAGTTAGATTTGAATTGATTACACCTAATTTATCAAATATCAGTAAAACTTTAACAGATGAATTAAAAAATTTATCTAAACTTTCCAATGCTATTAAAACAGATATAATTATTAATAGTGAAAAAAATTCAAGCTTAAAAATAGATAAAAATAATGATACTATAAAAGACCTAGTTGATTATTCTTCTCAAGGAGGTGGCAATATTAGTATTAAAGCAAGAGGATATAGCAAAATGCAACATACAAAGAAATATGCAAAAGAAAAAAGAATAGACGAATTAGAAATTTCAGGACAAGATAAAAAAACTATTATAGATATAATTAAAAATTTATTGGAGTAAATTATTATGAAATATTTAAAAATCTTTGTTTATTATTTAGCTATTCTTGTTTTTAGTACTGTTTATGTCTTATTTACAAAGTTTATTGATAGTTTTGATTGGTTAAATTCTTTTTTAAATAATAATGTATTAAATATAGAGATTGCATTGTTTGCTATAACTATACCATCTATAGCAGTTATTTTAACAAGAATTGCAGAATTAAATATAAATTTACCTAAAACACTACAAAGTATAAAAAATTCAATAAAAGAACAAATAATAATTATTATTATTACTTTTTTTATGATAGCTACTTTCAACTCTCATTATATACAAAATAATTCATTATGTTTTTTTATAACCAATATTTTGTTGGTAATGTCTTTAGCTTGTTTTTTATGGATAACATATGATATTTCCAAAGCTTGTTTTATAATTCTTTCTGTAAACCAAAAAATCTAACATATAAAATTTAGGATAAAATAAATGGTAAGAAAAAATATTTTTGAATTATTATTAGACAAATATGATGTAAATGAAGAAATAAATAAAATACGTGAATTATTTGAAAATGCAGTTATATATTATACGAATCCTAGAGATTATGGTGAACAAACAAAATTAAGTATAGAAGCTGTTGTAGATAACTTTTTACTAGTTGGCTGGAAACAAAGAAAAGGTTGCCTATCTTGTAGTGAAATAAGAACTAAACTTCAACTTGATAGTTTTTTTTATAATTCAGTAGAAGATATTGTATGCATATTGGAATACATGTCAAATTTGATTTGTTTAATTGATAAAGTTATTTTTTTGAGAAATAATACCCTTTTTCAGTTTGATACGAACTTTTCTTTTTTAAAACAGAATATAGATTTACTGTTGGAACATATAAATTATGAAAAACATATTTTTGATAATGAACAAAAAGTAATACTTGTTCCTAAAAATCCTGCAGCAACCACTGTTGCAGAAATTTCTTCACAAGAGACAGCAATGGCAATTTTAAAATATCATCATACTTCATTAAAAGGAGAATTAGAGGAAAAAAGAAAAATATTACTTTCTATTGCACATGAATATGAAACTTTGTTATCAAATGGCATTGATGGTTTTAATGACTATTTTAGTAAAGCAAGAGAAATGTTAAATAATTTAGATATTCGTCATAATAATAAGGATGGGAAACATAAAAAAGATTTTGTTGTGAATATGTCTTCCGAAGAACTAGAAAAATGGTATGATGAATTATATCAATTGCTTTTATTTTGTGTTCTAATCAAAGATAATAAGTATAGGAAAGATGAAATTTCTAAATTTCTAGAACAATTAAATAAAAAATCAGAAGATTTAAAACAATCCTGATTCTCAACGGATCCGTCCTAGGGATAAGATGGGGAAGGTTCAACTCCTCTTCAGGGCGAATAAGCTATAAGTTGTTGTGTGTTGTTGGTTGCTCTCAAAGAATTTACAGATTTTAAGCTATAACGAAATATTTACCGACTGAAGTGTACTGAAGGAAAAACGAAGTGGCTGGTACTCGAAGAAGGGAAATATAAAGTTATAGCTTAAAAGATAAATTCGTTTAGCTAGAAATTAGAAATTTCTAATTTTCGGAATCCAGCATGGAACCTTTTCAAGATACTCTTCATAAGGTTTTCCGAACCGTTTCCTAAGTTGCGGTTCTTCCACATAATGAATATAAAACAAGATTTAAAGGTTAACATACTCCAACC
>AUXO018147444.1_pt1 | contig 13589 bp, 17 predicted proteins | sample 768731 | NCBI WGS metagenome assembly AUXO01 (sample SAMN02715735, study PRJNA202380) | gut metagenome | biome: sheep rumen | host: Ovis aries | place: New Zealand: Palmerston North
AAAAACAGCATAATACGCGCGCACTGAAAAAAGTTCCCCAAATCGTTGTGCAGATTGCACAAAAGGACTGTCCGCGAGTGACGGACAGTCAAAAGTTTAGTAATACTGAACCTGTTCAAAATGAGTGCGCAATATGCAAGATTTTGAACACGGACATGCAAGAAATAAGGACAAAATAAAACACCCGGCCGAGGAGACCGGGTGGGAAGAGAGCGGTGGGGAGGATCAGAGGAATGATCCGGAGAAGTTATAAAACTGGTTGTCATTATACTCGAAGTGCTTAGAAGCCGCGTAATTAGTGCCTGCATCATTTACAAGCTGCGATACGAGTGAGCAATCTCCTGTTGAGTAATAACCGATTACTAAGAAAGCATCGAGATTGTAAAATGACTTACTAATTCCCGAGGAATTATCGAAGTTATGCATAATTTTAGCAATCGGGATATAAACATACGGGAAACAAGGCAGATGCGCCGCGTCCATCTTTAATGTGTTAAGATTAACCGCCGCCGAATGGTTAACGGAACAGGAAAGAAGATGAGCAAAACCGGAGATTGAGCCATCTTTAACGGTGACATCTATCCCAAATGTGGCCGTTCCGTTAATAGACTCATTAGCAATAGTCAAAGTATAAAACGAGTTTGAAACATAGCTCTCGCCGTGCAGCGCTGCCCAGATGGCGGCCGCAATGTTCTTATTGCCTACTTCGTTCGGGTGCTTATAATCTGCCGTTGACATACCGTTACAACCAAGCAGAACGCCGACCACCTGCGGCATAAATATAGCAGATGTAAGATTAGTAGCCCTATAATAAGCTTTTGCGGTGTCTGCGAGCTGTGAGCCGTATCTGTTATTTTCGTTATGCGTCCATGCATAACCACACATACCGACATAAATTTTTGCATTAACAAATCGTGATTTGCAGTAATTGATAAAATCAATCAAAGCAATTGAAAGCGCGTTTGCATTTGCGCCAAGATCGTTATAACCCTCACAAATGATGATGCGTCCCACTTCGGAATCTGCAACCTGCAGGGATGCGTGCTGAATCAGATACATAGGAGAACGAGTGTCAGAAGTAGCAAGCGAGAAGCCCGAGCCGCCCGCGTTGATCGTCTCGCCTCTTACACCGAGATCAAAGAGATAAGCCGGCCAACCCCGGTTATTTCCTGCGGGGTCATATCCTTCGGCGTAGCTATCACCAATGCAAAGAGTATAAGGGTCGGATAATTCCGTTTCCAAGTCGGAGATTTTACCGTCAAGATTGTTTAAAGAAGAGTTAATGCCCAGAATATTATCCTGAATGTCCGAAACATCCGAGCTTATTTCCTGAATAGCATCCAACGCCGTCGCCATATCGGTTATTGGTGATATGTTAATACCCTCAATATAAGAGTCATTAACGGCAACTGCAGCAGTGCAGCGGTAAAGAGTGCCGTCAATCCAAACATAATCACCCGCGGCGCGTGCAGTCGTGCAGATATTGCCAGCTTCCGTCGCATTTGCAATAGCGTGCTGGATTCTTGAAATGTTATTTGTGTTGGTTGTGATCTGTCCGGAAGATGATCCCATATAAGCCCAATACTGCGGAGCATCCGCGGGGTTGGATGCCGATGCAGGGACGGGGACTTTTGAGGTGTAGGAACCTCCGGCATATGAGACCATTGTCAGGGGCTCATATTCGACGCCCTGCTTCCAGTTATTCGTGTTGTCGTCCGGGTTGTCGTAAATCTTCGGCACATATCGCGCGCCGATATACTGTGTAACTGCCATGTTTTTATTCTCCTTTACTTTAATATAACAAAATCAAATGTCCGTATTCAGGCATTAACGGGACATTAATATCATAACCCGATGTTTTAAAAGTGATGTCCTGCCAAGAGTCCGGAATCCAGGCGCAGAAATAACCGGAATCAGTAAGACCAAAGAACACGTTTTTAATGAGACGCGCGACGATATTCGCGGCGTTTTCCTGCATCCAGTTATAGAGTGCCTGTTTCAAAGAGTCGGGAAAATCTCCGGATATAATATCATTCCAAAGATTTTCTATCTCTTTGATCTTTGCATCCATCGCGTCCTGATCGTCCTTGATCTGGTCATATTCATCGATCAACTTTTTCATATTCTTGATGATATAGCCGAGGTCGCCTTCATAAGATCGCGTATGTGGAAACTCAAAATAAGCCATTGAATTCTACCTCCTTTAATTATTATATCAATAAATATATAAAGTTAACTCATTTTCAAAAAGACCGGCCAGAAAGTTATAAGGATTGAACTGTGCGAGCATATTATATTCTTCAATCTGAAGTTTGTTATTAGATATAATACCGACATTACCGTGGCGGCTTTCCGTGATCTTTTCGAGGTCATCTTTTAATTCCTTGCCGGTGCTGTCCGTTTTCGTCTTGCCGACGGTGTCGGTGTCCTCGGTTCCGGTCCGTGTGTAGTTATGCTGCGTCGTGTCCGTGCCGCCTTCCGTGGAAGTGTCGGAGCCTCCGGCCGTGGTGATGTCCGAGCCGCCGTCTCTGGAAGTATCGGCCCCGCCCTCGGTGGAAGTGTGACCGTATCTTATCTCATTTTCTGATTTATTATCAGGTGAATAGGTGTTCACATCATAAGCGCTTTTTGTATTGGTCGTGTCGTTGTGGTCCGTGCCGCTCTCGGTCGTCGTCTTTCCATGCTCGAGGGTGGTTGTCTTACCATGCGCGAGCGTTGTTGTCTTGCCATGTGCGAGCGTTGTTGTCTTACCATGTGAAACGGTCGTAGTATCATTCGAAAGAACATCACTGGTTAAAGTGTCTTTTGTCTCGGAAGTCTCGCCGGTTGTTTTATTGGAGGTGTCCGTCTTACCGTCAAACTTGCGTGTTGTTGTCTTATCTTCAAAAACGTTTTCAATAGGCGAATACTCGGCCGCCATGATCTTATCAACATGAATGAATGTATATTGATTCTTCTTAGCCCAAAGAGTGACGGCAGCGCGGAAGGTGTCGGGGTCCGGATAGATCGGAATATTAAGCCCGCATCGCTCAAAGCATGCAGACCTTAATATATTCTCGTCAAGCTTTTTACACTCGGCGGGAACTGTAAGACCGTCCCATAAATCAATGCCGACGGACCGGGCGAGCTGGTCGAGCTGCTGCAAATTTATCATAAGATTGTTCTCCTTCCTGAATTAGCGATTTTAATATCTTCGCTCTCCGTGTTGTACACGTCTTTGACTTTGATACTGATATTTAAATTATACATCTTGTTTGCACGTTCAAAACCCTCTTTTAACTCTTCAAGCCAATAAGAAGAGTTAAGTTGAATCTCTGCATCATTCGCCTGAACTTCATCATCTGTTAAGCGCTCGCGCTTGTCTGTATTCGCATTATTAACGCCGATCTCCGTTAAAAATTCGGACATGATCTTGCGCTTTAACATCTGTATATCACCAGCGACAAAGTTTTCTTTGACATGATTATATAAGATGCTGTCCCCGTTTATCTGATCACCGCGGACAAAGACGGCGGGTTTACCTTCGGTTATTTGGTCATACATCAGTTTCATCGACTGGGCCTGTTGCTTAGATCCGACAAGGCCGATAAAAGTGACTTTAGAATTCATAAGATTCACAGAGATCGAACTATCACAATCACTTAATTGTGTGGCATAATGCGCTAAGATGTCATTTATGCCTTTGTAATTATACTGCAGCTTTACCAGGGCACAATCCTTGTCAATTGTGCGTTCGAAGGATCCTATGACGGGGTTTGCCACATTCACAGTAGTCGGATGATTGAAAACATTTACGCCGCTTATACCGCAATCGAGGGGCAGCACGCCGGCCGGCGTGTCGGTGATACAAATAAAGCCGTTTCTCATAATTTTCGTCAAGATATAGTCCCTGTCCCAGTTTTCCGGGAGCCCTGTCAATTCATATATGGAGATTGCTTTTCTTAAAAGCATCGAATCATAATAAAAGAAAGAGGAGCTCTTAGGATCGACAATCTTAGGGTTTGTAGTTATGAAATTACGCCATGTGTTAGAATCTGCTATCTCTGACATGTTCTTTTTCTCCTTTATTCAATATAAACGCCACTATTAAGATACTTATCAACTTCGGAAACTTCGCCATCTGTCGGCCATGACTCGCCGGTTACTGCTGCCATGTTCATATGCGCATCCATAGTTTGACAATATCCGGATATAGTCGAAAGTGTCTTTAATTGGTTGGTAGGCGTACCAATAACCGGCAATAATGCAGCGGGCTCTTGACTTGTGCCGTGACAGATCGTGATACACCACACATTCGCGCCCAAGGATGAACCGGCGCCGCCGCCTATGCCTCCAACTGTTGTATTGATCGGTACAATAGACTCAAGACCGGAAGAGACCGCCGCGCCTATCAATGAGGCGGTAGCCACTGATGAACCGCCGGAAGCTATCGCCGCCGCGCCTGCTGCTATCGAGTTGACGATTGAACCAACATTTACGTTAGAGTCTCCGACCATTATGGGCATCCGGCAATCAGCGCCGAACGTTCCAAGAACCGCGCCGCCGGAAACGAGTTTAACGGAAAATAAACCGCTATAAAGATTTAATGAGCAATAAATCGTTATGGATCCGGAGCCCTTAACGGCAGATGAAGGAATGGAAATAACACCGATCAGCGGAATAAAAAGCTGAATCTCTGTGCAAGAGACATTTCTCCAGTCCGAGAACTGCCAAGGTATAGACACCTGGATCGTATCAGAAATAATGGGATCCGTTATTTTTTTCAACCCGCCTGTTATTGTCTCCACAAATCCGCCAAGTGCAAGTTTAGAATAAGAGACACCGGAATCAATGACGAACGGGAGCCAATAAGCGGCCCGGATATTTTTAAGCGCGTCGCCGCCTGTGATCAGTCTCACGAGTGATTTCCATACATTCTTTAAACCATCAATAAAGAACACTTTGAGACTCAACGCAAGCGCGCCAAGGAACCAACCAATCCCAACGATTGCATGCTCAATTGAGCGCGTTGGATCTGAAGTAATACCGTTGAATTCATTTTGAGCGTTATCCATGGCCTGATCGTAACCGTCAGAAAAGGCGCTTGCCTGATCGTCAACCGCTTCGAGCAGATCTTCGATCTGAAAACCCAGATCAGACAGCCCGGCGTTAGTGATCGTATATACACCCGTGGAGCCGGCAGAATCCGTGTTTTTTCCGTTGCCTGCGACCGCAATAAAATTGGTACCCGTTCCCAAAATGAAAGACCAGGGCATCGCCGTTTGAGCCATGGCGGTGCTCGGTGTTGTTTTTACTGCAAGACGCTTGTCCGGGATCTCGGTGTTTGGCGTGGAATCATAAAGGACAAAAGCTTGGGTGCCTAAAATATGCCCTCTGTACGAGCCCAAAACATCAATAATACAGTTTATCTGTATTAAATTTGTACGGACTAAGACAACATCCCGGACCCAATAAAAGCGGCCAAACGCCTCAATATAATTTGAGCCGTCGTGACCCTGCATATTTAAAAGGAAAGAAGGTGAAAGCACATTCGATTCATCTTTCATCCTAACATCACTTAAAGTGGTGCGTAGCTCAAACATTGCCGGTTTACTGGCCGGTGTAGCTGTTGAATTCCTGCGCTTAGTTGTTCGATATAATTTAATGACCATTTTTATTTACCAATAGCGGCCGGTCATATGCCCGGCCGCAAGCCCAAGAAGAAAAGATATGAAATGAAGGAATGGTGTCAATCCAGACAGAAAACGATAACGTTTTCTGAAGTATCAAGGAAACGGCCCTGTTTCTCATGCCATGCCTGATTATAGTAAAGACCGCGCTGGTTAACGGGAGAAGTCATAACAACCTCGTCAATCTGATAAATGCCGAACGCCTCGCGATCGTGCATGATCGCTATAACGTTATCAAGTGCGGTTTCTGTTCCGTCGCTTGCTCTATTGATAAGGATACCGGCGGGTGTGTCCTCTGCCTGCCAGAAATTAATTGTCTTATATCCGTTATCAATCTCTGTAAACTGCTCGTGGAAAGCTGCATACTGTACAGAAGTCTCAAGTCTGCGCTGCACACTCGAAAGAACTTTGATTCTCAGATCACTCTTCTTTGTGAATGTCGGGAAAGTGCCGTCATTATACTGCACGCTCATGTCCTGAATGAAATCAATGAGATTATTCATCCTGAAAATAACATAAAGTGAAAACTTAGGATCATTCCAACAATTGGCAGCGGTGACGGGTGCGGCCGCGGTCGTGTTATATTCAGATATAAGATGAATCCTCTGTGCGGCTCTTGTCTCTGCGATAGCTTCGCAGATAGTAAGACGGCCGAGAGACTCAAGCGACAACTCAATCGCGTTTCTGACCTCGCCGAAGATCAGGGCAATAAATGAGCCCATAGCCTCTTCCGACAAGAAAGCTTCCCGGAGCGTCTCGCGCTGTATTGTTATCTCGAACATGTAAGGTGTACGAGTAACAAAAAGTTTCTGATTAGCCTTAGGCTTATGAACAATAAACGGGTCAATCGCCTGACCGTCTGTTAACTGGTAAGCGGGATCAGCGACGGCCGCGGGCATTTCAACCCTGATCTTCTGAAGGATCGCGCCCCACTCCATGTCAGATACAAGTAAATCCTTAAACTTGTTATCATACTGACGATAACGGTAAATGGTGCGACCGATCCTCTGTGCAAGAGTGTTGAGAAATGCTTCTGTGTTGGTCGAAGAGGACAGAACGGCATTACCTAATGATATGAGCCCCTGAACATCAACAACTGCCAAAGTCTGGTCGCCCATAGCCTGCGCGGCTGTGTCGTTAACAATAGAATAGATCTGTGTTGTATTCATGTTTTTTATTCTCCTTTTATAAAATCCAATAAAGTCTTTTCCGGGTCGCTCTTCGGCTTGCCGTCTATCCTGCGCGCCAAAGTGAAATTTAATTCCTTTGTCTTTGCCAGCTCTTCGGTGCTTTTTGTGATCGTCTCTTTTAACGTGTCATTCTCACTTTTGAGGCTGTCGCGCTCTGCTGTCAGATCCGTGACACTTGCCGCGTCGTCCTCGGCTGCTTTTAAGATCGCGCCTTTTTCTTCATCTGTCAGCTTGTTAAAATCTTCAAGTTTCATGCTCTCAATCTCCCAATATAAAAGAAGTTGACGGCGTCCCGGTGATCGGCCCGCCGCCTCCTTCTGGGAGTTGATCGCGCGGCGTGTTTTGGACACCGTCAAGTTAATATTATCATATGAAAATAAAAATGCAAGATATGAAAATCATATGAAAGACGAATTACTTTCATATGACAAATTTATGAAAAGTTTTATAAATGCTATTGACTTTGAAAATTGTTATTGTACTGTTTAAGTACAGTAACACGAAAGGAGTTGACGCAGATGTTACAAATTATTTTTGCATGTGCCTTGTTTTCTTCGATCATCACCGCGCTGCATTTTATCTTCTATCTCACGGATCAAATGAGACTCGAAAATAAAATCGCGCGTCTTGTGGTGGAATTGAAAAAGACAAGGTCCGAACTATCAGAGGAAAGAGCGAAGAGGATCAAGGCGGAAGGCGATGCAGCTTATTACCATGACCACTATATCCCCGAGCTGGATCCGAACACCCCCGATTTTTTAAATTTTTAAGGAGGACCCATGGAACAAGAAAAGATTACAGAAGTCAAGAAAACAAATATCGTATCACTTACGCGTGAAGAATTCGCAAATCTTGGGCTGAGGGCCATTGATGAAAGCATATACAAGGACGATCCTCACGCTTTTTTATTAACTTCATTAGTCGCGGCCCATACTGTTAATGCATTGGAAAAATTAATTTTTGGTGAGGAGGACAAATAACATGTCTTATGTAAACGACAAGTATAACAAGAAGGTAAACAAGTATTCATTTAAGTGTGATAACCCAGTATATACGAAGTTATCCGACCTTTACGCAAAGAACGGAGAAAAGCACGTTTACACGCTGCGCGCCTTGTATCTGGCAGAAAAGGGCGATTTTCCGCACCCTGTTGCGGTCGCTGATACCAACACATATGCGGACTTGCCGCCGCACATGCTCGAAACAATTAAGGAAATGCGCGCGGATTCTGTTCTTACAGATCTGATTAACGCCGGTAAGGTTGGTTTTACTATCTACACTTACCAGTCAAACAAGCGCCGGGGCGTTTGCTATGCCGTTGACTTCTGCGATATTAACCAGGAACCGGCAGACGATCCGGGCGATGATTTGCCTTTTGAGATGTGAATAAACCAAACGCCCGGCGCAATAACCGGGCGTTTGATAACTAAATAAAAAAGAGGGCAACTATGAACCAGTCAAAAGAATATTATCATTTGGATGAATGGAAAACAATACCACCAAATACGAAAATAATACCCAAATATTCAACTTGGAGACTTTCGGACCTTGAGGACGATCAAACTGATTATATATGTCGAGGCTTTTTAATGACTGAGGACAGAAAGGTTATAAAATGTATTATTGGCTTCTGTGAAGAGATCGACCCCTTAGCCTTTGACTCGGAATTTTGGCCAAAATATTATAAGGAGATTAAATAATGATTAATTGGTACAACATAGCAGACAGTAAAGATAAACATATGCCCTTTACGTTCGTCATAGGCGGCCGCGGAATAGGGAAGACCTATTCCGTTATTGATTATTGTGTAAATAACTTTTTTGGTCATTTCATGTATTTGAGAAATACACGCGAGCAGATAGAAGAATCGGCCGGAAAGTCTTTCGAGATGTCTTTCGGTAACCCCTTCAAGCGCTGGGCCTTAGATCATAACAGACACATTTTTCTTACTATTGAGAAGAAGCACGCCATAATAAAAGAGGACGATCAGACGGCCGGGTGGGCTGCTGCACTTTCCACTTTTGAGAATCTCCGAGGTGTTGACCTGTCGGAGATTGATGTTATTATCTTTGATGAATTTATAGAAAATCGTAATTTGATGTTTGACCAGTTCCGGGCTTTCATGTCTATGTATGAGACGATTAACCGTAACCGCGAGTTATTAGGGAAGCCGCCCGTTATTGTCTTTTTACTCTCAAACGCTCAAAGACTTTCTAATCCGATATTAAGAGGCCTTAACCTTATAGGCTTGATTGAGTCCTTGCAGCGGAACGGTCAGAGATCCTATACAAAGGATCCAATAAGAGTTGAATTACCGCCCTCGGTCGTCTCTGATCTGAAGAAGGACACGGCACTTTATAGGGCGGCCCAATCATCTGAATATTACAAAGAAGCAATTGAAAACCAATTTGCGAATGACTCGTTTACCGGAGTCAAAAAGCAGAATCTAAACGAGTATTATCCTGTCTGCGCGATTGATGATATATATCTTTATAAACATAAATCATCCGCGCGCTGGTATGCGTGCGGTACATTTAACCGGGACGCTAAGCGCTTTACCGTCAAAGATAATTATTTGATCTGGTTAAGGCTTTATGGGATGCATTTGAGGCTTGCCATAACATCCGAGCTAATAGATTATGCAGATTATACAACCAAATCCGATTTATTGCGGATATTAAAAATGTTATATTAATCTTAAATCCTTAATAAAGGAGTATTGATATAAATGGCTCGTCGTAAATTATCGGCCGGAATTGGCCGCCTTGTTACTAATACATTAAAATTAGTTAATCGCATATTTGGAAAAGCAAAGAAGCCCACCCGGGCGACACGGTCACCCCGTCCGAAGAGGCCGGCACCGCCGCAAGTAGAATATCAGCAAACAATTATCACTACACCGCCTGTCATTACAAAGCCGCCTGTTGACGCTTCGACTTATCAGGACCAGATAAACGAGTTAAAGAAGATCATCGAGCAGCAGCAGCGTGAAATTGAGCAGCTAAAAGCGGAACAGGAAGAGGCGCGCCGCCGTGAGTCTGAGCCCATAGACGAAGAGGACGCTCCACCCTTCGAGATTTTGGACGATGAAGAGGATGAACCGCCGTTTGAGATTAAAGACGATGAAGAGGACGAGCCGCCTTTCGAGATAAAAGACGATGAACAAACATATACTTTTGATGATTTAGGAAGTGAGGAATCATTAAATTATTTAACAGACTTTTTAAAAGATGCGAATCTGTCAGGAGTTGACCCCGAATCTCCATTTTTTGGAATGTCAACAATGCAGCAACATTTTATTTTACTTGATTATATCCAGTTTCAGCACGACGCGAATCCCTCTTTGTTTTATAATGGCAAAGAACGGCTTGACCTTGTAAATGTTCCGATCTGGGGCGCAGAGTTTGACCGTTTTATAAATAATATGTCAGAATTCGGAAACACAAACACCGGTGACGGTCGTTTTGACGATGATCTCCCGGACTGGTTAAATGATCTGATAGATGAATATTAAGATTTTCGGGGAGTTGATTTTTATGTTCTTACCATATTACTATCAGGACGCGCACACGCGCGCCTTTGCCGTAAATACTACATTAGAAGAAATAAAACCCGTTGATGTGATCCGGTTTACTAAGGACGACGGCAGCGCATACAGCGAGGAAGTTTTCGATTTTCGGACATTTCCTTTTAAAAAGGTGTTTGCAGATGCACCGATACGCCAGAAGCGCGGAAAGAATAAAGACAAAATTTTTTATTATGATTTGGTCGCGACTTTCGACATAGAAACAACCACCATTCCGGGTGATCCTCCTTTTTCTTTTATGTATCACTGGCAATTCTGCATAGAAGATATTGTCTTTTTCGGTCGGACTTGGGCCGAGTTTCAAAACTTATTATCAACCCTTCAAAAAGAACTTAATCTATCAATAAGTGAGGATAAAGACGGACAAAGGACCGGGCGCGGTCTTGTCGTATATGTCTGTAACCTCTCTTTTGAGTTTCAATTTTGCCGTTATTATCTGCCGCCGCTTGTATCTTCTCTTTTTACAGATAAATATAAACCCTTATATGTTGCATGTGAAAATGGGATCGTCTTTCGTTGCGCACAACGGCTTTTTAATAAGTCTTTGGAGAAGATAACAAAAGGCTACGCACACGAGAAATTAAAAGGGGACCTTGATTATAAGATCATCCGCACTTCAGAAACAAAGCTCACGGGCCTTGAAAAGGCTTATTGTTATAACGATGTGCGCGGGCTGTCTGAAGCGATCCGGGACCGTTTGACGCGTGATAAAAAATATAACATCGCTAATATCCCACTAACCTCGACCGGGTATGTTAGAAAAGATTGTCAGAGAGCCATGGCTAAAAATCCGGAGAACAGACGGCAGTTTTTATATACCAAATTGAACCCGAAGTTATACGGACTTTGCCGCGATGCTTTCCGGGGCGGAAATACTCATTTGAACGCCATATATAACGGCGTTCATCTGCACGATGTCGCGAGCTGTGATATTTCATCTTCTTATCCTTTCCAGTGCTTAGTCCGCGGCTTTCCTTATGGTAAATGGAAACGCATACCTAACGCGGAAGCGCTCGACCATTTTGGCGAGATCATAAAAACACATTGTCTTTTAATGCGCTGTGTTTTCTTTGATCTGGAATATAAAACACCCGATAATATCGCGCCGCTGTCTGTCTCAAAATGTATTATTGATGATTACAAGCCCACCAGAAAACACCAAACACGAGCTGTTAAAGTTGATAATGGCCGTGTCTTTAAGGCTGATAAAATAGAAACATGCGTAACAGAAATTGACCTAATTACAATTTTGTCTCATTACAATTACAAAGAGGTTGCAATCTTGGAAGCATATGCAGCGGAACGGCGGAAGCTGCCGGAAGAGCTGCGGGCGACCATTCTTGATTATTATAAAGCAAAGACTCTTTTGAAACATTCCACGGATCCCGACGAGATATATAACTATAACCGCGCAAAAGAGCTTTTAAATAGCACTTACGGAATGATGACACAGCGCATTGACCGGGTTAATTTTGAGCTTCGAAACAATATATATATTCCGAATGTTAAACCTCTCCAAGATCAGATTAACGATTTTTACAACTCGCGATCATCGTTCCTTCGGTACGATCAGGGCTTATACGTTACGGCGTGGGCGCGTTACCAGTTGCAGGAAGCTATTGACATCGTAAAAGCTGACTTTGTTTATTGCGATACTGACTCTTGTAAATATTTACATCCTGAACGTTATATATCACAGTTTGACGCGCTTAATAAGAAATTGCGCTGCATGGCAGAAAAGGCCGGAGCAATCGGATATACTCGCGACGGCGAGGCGGTCCCCTGTGGTGTCTTTGACTTTGAACAAACATACACCGACTTTATGTGTTTGGGCGCTAAAAAGTATATTTATTCGTACGATCACGGCGAGACGATACACGCGACTATCGCGGGTGTTAACAAAAAAGTGGGTCAGGACTTCTTTACTTCTCACGGTTTTGATGCTTTCACTGATGGGCAGGTGTTGGCCGAATCCGGCAAGCTTACTGCATATTATGACGACACGCCGCCGCATAACATCACTATTGACGGCGTTATTATGAACACCGCCGCATCCGTCTCTTTGATTGATGCACCTTACACAATCAATGTAAAAGGCGAGTACCAAGAGTTTATAAACTACTTGAGACAATCAATTGAACAAACATACTTTAGGTGATATTCTAAAAAGAAAAAGGAGTTTTATATATGGACTTTAATACACTAATACAGGCCATCGGCTCAGTTGGTTTTCCTATCGTTATCACTCTGGTTCTTCTTTGGTATATGAAAGGCGAGCTTTCAGAGCTTCGGAAAACCGTAGAAAATAATACTCTTATCATGCAAAAGTTAATTGACCACATAGAAAGGACATCCACAGATGAATAACCTTGATATAGTTCGTGTTGCTACAAGTAAGTTAACAGCGCCTTATTGGTTCGGTACTTTCGGACAAATAGCATCTGCCGCTTTGCTTGATACCAAGTCAAAGCAGTATCCGCAGCATTACACGGCTGACAGGATGCCTACCTATAAAAAGCAGTTCGGTAAACAAGTTTTTGACTGCTCAGGACTGCTCAAGTATATTCTAATGACTGAAGCAGAAACAAAGCCGCTTAAATATAATGCAGCCTTAGACTACTCCGCTGACTCATTCTATCAAAAGGCCGCCGTCAAGGGCGATATATCAACGCTGCCGGAGATCCCCGGTGTCGGTTTACATAGTACGGGACATGTCGGTTTATATATTGGGAACGGTAAACTTATTGAGGCTCGCGGGTTTGCTTATGGTACAGTTGAATCTAATCTCCAGAGCAGAAGTTTCCAGCATTGGTTTTATCTTCCTAATGTTGACTACCCCACGCCAAATAATACAAATTTAAAGCAGATAGCCGATCAGTTAAAAGAGATTGCAAATCAACTTGACTCAATGGCATAACCCCATACTCAAAGTACTACTCCCACCCGGTCTCCTCGGCCGGGTGTTTTATTTTGTCCTTATTTCTTGCATGTCCGTGTTCAAAATCTTGCATATTGCGCACTCATTTTGAACAGGTTCAGTATTACTAAACTTTTGACTGTCCGTCACTCGCGGACAGTCCTTTTGTGCAATCTGCACAACGATTTGGGGAACTTTTTTCAGTGCGCGCGTATTATGCTGTTTTT
>AUXO014771583.1_pt1 | contig 13588 bp, 10 predicted proteins | sample 768731 | NCBI WGS metagenome assembly AUXO01 (sample SAMN02715735, study PRJNA202380) | gut metagenome | biome: sheep rumen | host: Ovis aries | place: New Zealand: Palmerston North
CCTGCAAACTCACGTTTTGCAGCACCCGATAATACAATATCTGACGCTATTAATTTTCCGGTAATATCAACACTAAAATTAGTTCCAAGTTTAATACCATCAGTACCCACATAAACACCGTTAGGATTTTCCTCACTAGGGGTGTCTTCAAAGCGATCTATATAATCAGCACTATAAATACCAGATTGTTTTGTCCCAGGAATATCACTACAAGTATGTTCCTCTCCAATAATAAATTTACCAATAGCTCCTTTTGTTGCAGTGATGTCTCCAGCAAAAGTACCATTACCATTAAACTCACCACTACCATTTACAACTAATCCATCTTCTGTAACTGTTAATACTGTTTTAGTATTAGCAGGAGTATCAGTAATTATGGCATGATTTTCATCACCTACTTTATGAACTTTCCAAATAGGGTTATTATTATTCTCAACACAAACTGCGGTTAGTGTATAGTTAATTTCATCCTTATCAATATTTAATAAAGCTTTATTTGCATCAGTTAGTTCTAACACACGAACTCCATTAACTATTACATAAGTTTTGATTATATTTTTTTCTCCATCTTTAACTAATATACTAACTACTTTGGTAGCTTCTGCTTCTTCTCCTATATTTACTTTTGAAGTTGCAAAAACTCTCCAATAATTTTCTGTTAAATCCCATCCAAATGCTTTATCTAAAGTGCCAGTACCGGATTCAGAATCTACTTTTCTACCAACAACATTAGTAATTCTATCAGTAGTTTGTTCAATTAATGAATAAATTTTACTTCCGTCTGGACCAATGCCATCCACTACAGTTTTAAGTCTATTTCCTAAATCTCTATTATTTTGAGCTTGTTCTGTATCAACTCTAGTTAAATTATTAGCGATAGACTTTAGAGATTGATAAGGAATTGTGGTATTAATTTGGTTAGCCGCCAAGTCATTATTTAACTTAGTATCACTTGGAATTGTAGCAGTTCTAGAGATGCTAGAATCAACACAATTTACAGTTCCTCTTGGGTCTTGTTTTTCTTTAGAAGCACCTAAATATAATTTACCTATAACAACTGGAGTTTCCATAGATCCATCTTCGAAAGCTACCCATACTACATCATTTTCTTTATAACCATTGTATATACCTGGAACATTTGAAATAAGTGCCTCACAAGCTACTTCACTAGAACCCGCAGTTTCGAAATAAGGCATACGCACTATACAACTATTTCCATTAAAATCTATTAATTTAATTATACCTTTTGTTACCATAGATATACACTCCTTTGATTTTTAATACATATAATTTAGCAAATTCAAAGTATAAAAAAAATAGATTTAATAAATCTATTTTTTACGCAGTTCTTCTCCAAGCTATTACACCAAAATATGGTGGCATATTTGCCTCAGCTACACCAGCGTTATTTGTTATTTTAGTAGTATCAGTTGGTTGGTCTTTAATTTTTTGTGAAGTACCTTGGAATTTGTCCTCTGGAACAGTTACTGTGTGTTTATGGTTTCCTGCTGCGGACATTAACCCCTCAGCATTACCATAATAGCCATCTTCGGGTACATAAGTTCCCCATTCCCAGTCAATATCAAAACCATCAATACTATAATTTCTTTCCTTATTTTTACTGCTATCTGTGTGCCACCAGTTTTTATTTACTAAAATAGGGTGTCTATGTGAACCCGCATCGTTAGTATCAAGTGTTAGATCTGAGGTAGGAAGGCTTACTTGGTGATCATGGTCTATTAAGTATCCTTTTGCAGAACCTCCTTCTTTTCCATATTTGGCTTCATTTGAAGAAGAATATAAAAATTTATTTTCAATTGCTACCCAAGTTCCTCCAAGAGTAGCAGCTATTGGACAAACACTAGGTGCAGAATTTCCATCTTGATATACATAAATACTTCCTACTGGATAAATTAAATTTAGTAAAACAGTCTTAGCATTTCCTTCTGTTCCAAAGGCTAAATTATCCATTGTTAAATTAGTAGCATTTAGATTAGTTGTATCTACCTCAGTTATATTAGCTTTATTACAAGATTCAATTTCTGTAATTGTTGATTTTCCTAAGATTGTCATTAGTCTTCTCCTCTTTTTGTAAATTTTGTAAGAATTATATCATGTTTTAAATTATCAACTATTGCTTTTGTTTGAGCTTGTGTCATATTTTTTACTTCAATAATTTGATTAGTTATTACAACTCCATTTTTAATAGTAGTAACATTTTCCATAGGATTATAATAATCTAATTCTTTATATTCAGAAGAAAGTATTATGGCTTCTAAATAGCTTATATATAAGAATTTACCAAATTCACTTTCTACTGATATAACAGCTGTAGTAGATGTATTATTATTTGCAAGGCCAACATAGAATATTAGATTTTCTAAATCATGGTCACTACCAGATGAGTTGTTAATACAGAAAGTATAAGTTGACCATTCACCAGTTCCTTGAATTTCAGATACATAATTAAATTTATTATTTAGAAATCCTTGTTCACTTACTACAGTAACATTTTTATTAAAATCACTGAAAAATTTTAAACTATATTCTTGCGGAAATTTTGCAATAAATTTAATGACTAGCTTTGCTTCAGAAGGAAGACTAATCTTATCATTAAATAACTTAAATCCAATACAATAATCTTTGGTTATTGCAGGACAAATTGCTACTATTCCAGCTTGATTTTCTCTATTTAAATTTTCTGGAAAAGATTTATACATTTTTGTCTGTAAATCAGCTAATTTAAGAGCTGCAGTATATCCAGAGGCAGGATTAATTAATATATCTTTGTCTAAATATCTAATGTTCTGATTTGCTTTTGTAATAGCCTCGGAGTCATGTGTTACTTCTTCCTTACGAGTAATTGCAGCTCCAAACAGACAGTGATCTTTTGGATCCTGAATAAATAGAGGTACAAAAGGATCATTACTGACATCTTTATATAAAGAAAATATGTGCATTCCTGCTGGTTCAACAATATCTCGTAATTGGATATCATTGTATGCATAATTTTTTCTAGTCTGTGAAGATCGTTTTATTTCAAGTTTATTTATATTACCTACACATTCAAAACTATTTGCTAGCATATAATTTCTAAAATTCCTTGAGTAGAATCATAATTAATTGTTGCATGATGGGTATCAGAGTCTGTAGGATCACCAAAGATTATCTTTTGTGTAGGTAATAATACTGTTGTTGCATCTATTTGTGAGCCATATAAAGTTGCAGATGAATTTGTGAAGGTATAATTAGTATTTTCAATATTACCTGCAATACTCAATTTTGAGTTAGCACTAGTCATTGTAATATCGTTACTAGTATTGATTGTTCCTGCAGTAGTTGTATTTGCATTAATAGTTAAAGTGTTGTTAATAGCTGGAGTATTAGTTTCTGGATCGTTTATTATAGTACCCAGTGTAACATTTCCTGCAACTTGTAAATTATTTTTTAAAGTAGCTGCTCCTCCAACTTCTAGACCTCCTGAAATAGTAGCTGACTTTCCAACAGTTAAATTTCCGTCAAAAGTAGATTGACCTAGTCCATGAGAACTAAAGTTTCCATTAATGCTGGTATTTCCTTCAGAATCAACAGTAACAGCGGTAATGACAGTAGTAAGACCATTATTTGTTCTACTATTTGTTAATTCAAAAATATTGCTTTCTGTTACTGCATTATTTACATTTATAGCTATTTCATCATTATCAAGTACAAGACGATCAGCAAAATTTAAATAATCATAACCTTTTAAAATTACTTGATTATTATTAGTTGCCTCAGCACCATTTCCAATTAAAATTACATTTGTATTAGGAACATCTATCTCTTCATGGCTTGTCTTATCAATCTCAACATGAGTCTGATTGATGTTAGCTATACCAATAAGAATATTATGTTCACCACTATTATTGTTAGATTCTCCATAAACTAGTCCAAAATCGCCCATATTTTGATTTTTTGTACCAAAGGTAATAGAATACTTACCTTTGCTACAATTAGCCTTTTTTGAGTCTGTTTCTTCATCCTTACCAACAATTGATGCATAGCCTACATCAGTTAAAATAACTGAATCAATTAAAAATGCGCTTGGATTTAAAATAGTATGGTTATCATCAATAAATAATTGAAGAATCTCATAACCAGTAAGGTCATTTGCATCATCACTACCGACAAGTCCTAAAAAGTTTCCATCGACAGTATCTAGTGCATCATTAACTGTGGCAATGTTCTGACCCTCTTGGTTTCTAATAGTAGCTATAATTAATTTAGTAGATCTAGTATCTGTGTTATTGCTTACTAGAGATATATCTTTAGTTTGAATTCCTAGATATTTATAATCAACTGCTCCAGTAATTTCAAAGTAATACCCATCTATAACACATCTTAATTTACTATTAACTGTGCCAAAATTATCCCAAGCAATTATATAGCTATTCTTAGCTACAGTCTTTGAAAAGTGGTGTACTTTATTGTACTCGGTCTCAAGTCTAGCCTCTGGGTCATAGATATATGTTGCAGAAGAATTATTGGAAGTTTCTTTATATTTTCCACGTCTCGCTGTTGGATATATTTTAACATTTTTACTCTTTAAAAAGTTTAATCCCATTATTCTTCTCCTTGCTCTGTAGTAGTTTCTGATTCGGTAGTACTAACTGTTATAGAAACTTTATTAGAAATAATTAATTCCCAATCTAATATGATTACTAAATTAGGGTTGTTATTAGCAGAAGCTAATTTTTCTTGAACTTCAGTTGGAACAAAAATATATGCTAATGGATTTTGTAATTCTACAAGATTGTTATATAGTCCAACTTTTGTAATTTGACCTGGATTTCCGCCTGCAATTAAAGCTGTTGGAATTCTAAAGTGATATTTTACTGAACAACTTCCATTTTTATTGCTAGTTTTTTCTGGAACAGAAGCTTGTATAATTCCTTTTGCAGGTGTAACTATATAATCCTCTGTCCAGTAAGCGGCATCAAAATCATCTTCATCATCGGCACCTGCTCTAAACAATACAATTTTATTAGGATACTTATCATATGCAGCATCCCATTGTGCTGCCAAACAACTTATGAAAAACTCAAATAAAGGGGTACGACCTGTATTATGTATAGGATATTTATTTATTAATTTATTGTTTTTAAATAAGTTTAATGTAACCTTACCTTCATAGCCAATTCCTTGACTAATTTGAGTATTTAATGTCTTATTCATTATCTTAATCCTCCATTGTTTACTCAATAAGTGAAAGAGTAGTTTCATGAATTGATAATCCTGATTTATCTTCTTCATCAGATTCTATTAAATTACGAACTGTAGTAGCATCGGCTAAGTCAGGTAAGCTACCATAGGTCTTGCTTGCAGTAGTTGTAGCAGTAGGAAGTTGATTTACTTCAACAGTTATTTTATCTTCATATTCTAACTCAGTTTTACCACTAATTTTAACTGTAAACATAAGAATTATCTCATAACTAATTCCTGCAGGTAATAGATAATCTAGTAGATCATAAATTAGATTTAAGTCTTGTAGCTTATCAGGTATACCTATAATTATTTTATATTCATCATGCTGATTTCTATCATCTTCATCAGTCTTTATATCCATGCTACATTCAAGACTATCTTCAATTCCTTCAGCATGTAATATAGTATTAACTAAAAGAATAATAGATTGTAAACTACCTTTGTTTTTAATAATTGTAGGCAATGCACTACAAACTGCTTGGAGTTGCTTAGAATTATATTTATGCTTTGGAACAAATCCTAAAGTCATTGCCAATAGATCCATAGTATCTAAAGTATTGCTAACTCCAAGAGGCAGATTATAAATTAAGTCAGCACTAGTTTTTACATTATTAAGAATAACATCATAGAGACTACCAAGTAGTTGGAAGTCTCTAGACATCTTAGTATAAATTGTAGGAGTTAAATGTTTAGTTTGAATCATAGAACTACCTCCTATAATTTAGATGATTTTGTAAGAGTTATTCCTGTAGATAAGTATGTTGAGTCAATTTCTGATATAACAAATTTATTAGCTAAATTGTTTTTATCATAGAAGCTCTCGGCAGAACTCATTTTTTCATCATCTATTAATGAATTTAAATCAATAGCAGTGGTCTTATTAGGTATAATATTATATAAGAACTTATTATCTGGATCATATTGTTTAATGTCCTCTAATAATTGATCTAAACTTGTATAACCAGATTTTATTGGTTGATAATCTAATTTAGGATTAATATCTTCTACAACAGATAAATCACTGAAAATTAAAGTATCCTTAACTATAGTATCACTGGTTGTAAGACTTATAGTTATCTTAGCTATATTTTTACTAGGAAGATTATTAAGTTCTAGTACATATAAACCATCCGTATCGACAGTAACAGTTTTACGAAGAGACTCACCGGCGTTATAACGTCTTAGAACGGCAATTGCATTATCACCATTATCAAATGCTGTAATAGTATAAGTATTTGCATCATTAAATCTGGTATAATAGAAGGCGATTAGGCCAAAATTATCTTTTGGAATATTAATGTTTAGTGTAAATTCTTTACTGTTACCAAATGCATAACGAGTATAATTAGCACCAAAATTATTTAAATTTATTAAAGCACCAGATTTATCAGCAGGTTGAGTCATGTTACTAACTTTAAGTTTAAAGTCAGTAATTGCGGCATCACCAGTATATGTAGTTAATAGCTCTTCATAATTATTTATTAAGCGCTCTACATCCACAACAGGTAATGAGTGTTGAATGTTATAGTTAGTTCTAAATACTACACTTGCATTATTTGGTTCTGTTTCTCCATCTGTTAATTTGAAGTTAGAAGCAGTATAAGTATAAGCAGTAGTTTCAGTAGTAACCACTAAACTTGATTCTTTAATTATGGTTGAATCTTGTTTAACTGTTGTAATTTTTTGAGTAGTTTCAGGACCAGTCTTAAAGTCTAGTTTACTGATAGCTTCCCAATAAATTCCAGGTACCTGTAAAGCTGGTAGTTGAGTCTCCTCACCACCACTTAATTGATATGTGGCACTAACAACTCTCTTTCAGTTGCCTGTTAAATATCCATAAGTATCATCTTCAGCAGAAGAGTTATCCTCATTTAAAGTTAATTGAAGTAACTTATCACCCTCAGTTAATGATAAGAAAGTATTTTCTGTAATAATTATATTTTTATTAGCTCCATATAGGTTAGCAGTTACCCAAGGAATTTCTGCATCTAATCCATAAGTTAGTATATCTTCAAGAGTTACTTCAGTAGATGAAGTGTATCTAAAAATGGTAGGAGTATTTGCTCCAAGAGTAATAGTTGTACCAGGGCCATAATAATTATAATCAGTTTCTTTTGCATTTGTATAGAAAATATATTCTTCTTCTTGAAGAGTATAAGTTCTACCGCTAACACCAAAAGGACTAGATTCGTGACCACAGAAGTATACCATACGCTTAGAAGTGTCATCTGTTTTAAAGAACCAATAAAGTTTAGATTGATCTTCATCTAAAATAACATTGACAGGCTCTCTAATTTCTATTTGTTGGTCTGTTCCTAATGAGAACATTCCTTCAATACCCCAACTTGTATCAAAGCCATCTTTCTTAGCATAACTATGACTTCCATGATATAAATCACTATCTAATAATTCAAAATTAGCTCTTATAACAACATTATCATTAGCAGTATATTTTTTATTTACAATAGTTTTTGTTTCAGTATCATCTTCACTAGTCTTAGTATAATTTATATATAAAACATCAGTACCTTGTAATTGATATTCACCATTTTTTGGTACACCGTTAAATGATCCAGTTTCACCTAAACCGTTTGCGGTATGAGTTCTTTGATCATCAGTTTTAGTCCAAGTTTGTTGTACATAATAGAAATCTATATCAGTTTTTGCTTGATTACAATAAGTATATTTAAAGCAGTCTTCATCAACTAATTTACCTGGAACATAGGCTATATTCAAAGTACCAGTACCTAAACATCTACATAGACCCATGCTTAGCTTAGAGCTACCATGATGGTCAGGATCTGAATATACATAATAAGTTTGATTAGTTAACCAAGTATTAAAAGAACCAAAAGCTCTAGCTTCTGTCTCAGTTCCAGCTATTTTTGCTACATAGTAGTCTGTTTCAGAATTATAAGTATCAGCAACTACATAACGATCTTGTGCATTTTTAATAAATACTTGACCATATTTTGTCTTAATATTATTGAATTCTTCTGAGGTTAATTTAGCTGCTTCATCAAAATTATAACCACTATTATTTGCAAACTCTTCCCAAGCATTGAATCCTTCTTGAGGCGAATGAGTTGACATATAGCGAGTTAATTTCATAAAGGTAGCTGGAATTGCTTTAGTAGAAGTAGACTTACCGGTTTCAGTTTTAAAATAATAATTAACATAAGCAGGATAAGTGATAGTTGTTCTAAAATTAGGAGCTTTAAATTGAATTACTTCGTTTTCGTCTAAGGTAATAGCATTGCTCTCTAAAAGGTGAGTTGGATCACTTATATTTGCAGTATTAATATTTAATTTTAACTCTAGTTTCTTAATTGTATCTAAATCACTACTGCTTGGCTTTTTAATAGGAAGTTCAAGAGGTGGCTTCACAGATACACCAGATTTATAAGTTAAACTAGTTTCTGCATAAGAAGGAGCAAAGTCAGTGTTGTACTTAAACATTGCTACACGGCCAGCAAGAATATTCTTTAGAATAATTTTATTGTATGCAGACTTAGGTGCTGTACCATAGTCTGAATCAGTTATTCAGTATTCAGTACCACTTTGTGCAACCATCTTAACTGCTAAAGTTGGCTCATCTAAATTTACGTCCTTAATTCTACTATCCGCATTACGAATTACGGTTTCTATAATATCTGTAGGAATTTCTTCACCAAAGTCAACTTTTCTAGCATTAAAGTTTTGATAGATACTTAAATAAATTCTATTTAAAATTTCCTTTTCTTCACTCTTACCAACACGTTTAGTTGTAGTAATTTTAGCCTTTAATTGTAAGTAATTTTTTATACAAACAATATCAGTTGATTCTGGGTAAATTATTTTATGACCAATAGTTTTATTTGCTGCAATTTGTTGTTCAATATCATATGCATTTTCTTCAGTGAACTTAAATGAGTTATCATACTCAGTTCGTGTTCCAGTTCCAACTACAGTCTTAAATGGATATAGTACTAAGTTGAAATGATTGATTCTGTCTTTTGATTCAACTTTGTTTGAGTCATTAGTATAATAAACTTTATCTGATTCATTAATATAACAAATACCATAGTCATTCATTGAACATAAGATATGAGATCTATTAATATCATCTCTAATATCAGAAACAACAACATTTGATACTAATGGAGTAGTATTTGTTTCACTCTTAGTTAAAGTATATATTTTATTCATATAGTCTCTACAAGTAACTAAAGTATCAAAGGTACCAATAGTCTTTTTAAAGTTACTATATGCATCATTTAAACTTTCAGGATCAGCACCATTTACAATATCGCTGTTGTTAGTAACTGAGAAATTATCCGCAGTTAAGCCTGAAATTGCTTCATTATCTGATGTTTTCCAAAGTGATGGTGGAACTAGTTTAGATAAAGTTTTTAAAGCAATATTACCATTTACACCGCTAGTTCTAACATAACTAATTCTTAAACCATCTTCAATTAGTTGACTAATATCATCTGAAAATTGAATATAAGGAGCGTCATTTAAAGAATCATATCCAAATTTAAACACCTTATTTCCTAAGGGAATAGTATTTAAGTTATCAACCTTTCTCCAAGAAGTATCTTCAATATTATCGTCGACATTTAAAACAAAGATACCATTTTCTGCGATATTCTTTTCTGGAAAGAAGAATCTGTGTTGATCATCTAATTGACTTAAAGTAACAATATTATCATTATTAGTTTCACACTCAACTAGTTGTCCTTCCATAATACTTACTTTTCTACTTGGCTCTAAAGAATATAAAGTTATACCTTCTAATGTAATATAATTAACACTTTCATCAGTATTTTGTAGATTAGTAAATCTAGGAATATAAATACCCCTAGTAAGGTCAGTGTCTAAAGAAATAGTTTCAGAATCTTTAAAACCAATTACTGCTTCACCAGTTGCTGCACGATAGTGATGCATAGTATAACCCATCATATCACAAAGTTTTCTCATTGATTCTACTTGTGTAGCAGAAGGTAAGAAAGCCTCTCTACTATTCATGTCGATAGCACCATTAAGTTTATCTGCAACACCAACTAATAACTTTAATAAAACAACACCTGGATCTGCCTCATTTGTAGCACCTGGATTATAAATAGGAGATATATTACGAGCTACTTCCATTAACTCATTCCACATTTGGTAAAAGTCTTTTTTAGTAGGTGATAGTTCGACAGCATTTATTTCTTGTTTTGTAATCATCTTAATTTACTCCTTAATTATTGATTTTCAGGTTCAGTATTTAATAATAAAATTTGTACTGAGTCAGGTTCAAAATCAATTTGATTTATAAATTTTATTTTACAATATACTTTTCCTTTTTCAGTTCTAGGTTGAATAATATCAATATCTTTTCTTTCAACATGTATTTGAGGCACAAATAAAGCAATTTGAGTATAAATCATATCTCTTAGTTGTTCCTTTAATACATAATTATTTTGTTCAAAAGTAAAATGTTTTAACATTAAACCAAAGTAAGGATCGCTAACTAATTCACCGCGTTCACTTAATAAGGTAAGCATCAAATTTTGTAGCGTTGCTTTTGGCTGTTCTGATGTTTTCCAAACATTAGTACTGCCTGAATTAAACATCTTTGGAAATTTAATACTTCGCATGTTAATACTCCTTTAAATTTTATACATATAATTTAGCAATTTATTAAAAATAAATTTATTAAAAATAAAAATGAGTATCTAAATAAAATACTCATTTTAGTTAAATACTGGACCATCCTCATCGCCACTAATTTTTGTAAGACCAAGGGTAGTAGTATATCCTTGTTCACTTACTAAATCAGTTTGTGATGTGATTAAATAAAGTCCAGATGCAATATGTTTGTGTCCACTTGGGAAGATTACGTTTAATCTTACATAACTCATTAAAGTTGCTGCTCTCAATAAGCCTTGTAATTCAATTGTTGCAGTAATAGGATACTTAGTTACCTTTGTCCACCAACGTAAGTCTTCAGCTCTTGTTAGATAATTATCATTTTTAGAAGTGATAGTTGGAGCATAAACATTTTCCCATTGTCCTTGACTATTTAATTTTTGTACATATTCTTCAGTTTCTAATGATTCATTATAGTCATACATTAAAGTATAACCTTCATTATCTGCCACACTAAATTTTCTAACAATAGTTCCTGTATTTCCGAAACCAATATCTATAACTAAAGCATCAGATCTTTCTACTTTATGAGATACTTTTTTTACTTTTAAATAGGCACCTGTGGTAGAAAAATCATCATTATATATTTTATCATAGGTTGTATCATCATGGAAAGATAAAACATAAATATCAGTATTTGCACGGTCATTAGTTGTGCTATTTGCAGGAACCATACAACTAACTAAGTAATTAATATAGTCAATTGTAGAAATATTTGTTTTTGTGTCTAGTTGAACAAATTTATCATCACTGTCAATTAGTTGATGGATGTTACTTTCTGTGATTCCTGGAAATAAAGAATGTATGCCTTTAGAAGATTTGTTATATAATACTAAATCTTTGATAAGGTCACTAGGCCTCTTATATCCACCTAAGAAAGTATGATTAGATGCTTGATTTAGTGCACCAGTTGATACTGCCTCAACAGTATAATTTATAACTGCAGTTGGTAATGAGAAATTACTCTTAACAGTAGTAATCAAAGCTTCCTCATCTTTATAAACATAAGAAGGCATACTCATGTCGCCATAACTAAAGACAATCTTACGAGTCTTGCTTACACTTGAAAATACTTTTTCAAAGAAGTTTGGATCATCTGTTTGTTTAACTGGATATGATAAGCTTAAAGTATATTGATTTACTTGACCATTTACTTTTTTAATAGATAAACTTTTTACAAAGTTAGGATATTGAACATTATAAGTAGTAAGATATTGACCATCATCTCCCTTGGTATTTTTAGCAGTTTTAGTAAATACACCGAAAGTATAATTACCAATTACTACTTTAATCCAAGGCACTTGAATTCTAGCCGCAGGAGCTAGAATATTTTTACTATTTTCGAGTAATGCCATTATCGTTCAACTCCAAAGGCAATACCAGAAATATTAGGAATTTTTAAAGTGGAATAATGGTCTGATAATTTATCAAATAAATGGAATATACAATTAAATTGAGCTATAACCCACCAGTAAGTTGGATTACTATAATAGGTTAACGCTAGATTTTCTAAGGTATCAGTTGATACTACTTTATGTAGTATGTATGAAGAATCCTTTTTAATATTTAATCCAATACCAACTACTTCAGTATTATATTTTTCATTATAATAAACAGGACTTGTAGTATATCTTGATCGATAATCATAAGATATATAATGTTTATTTTTTAATTCATCCATAGACTAAACCTCCTAGTCTGCATCAAAACCCATTTTAGTATGTCCGTCTGCTCTATTTCCTTTAAATGTTTGTACAACACCTCTAAATCCACCGTTTGCATATACTGAAGTTGCATCATAAGGATCAATTTCAGTAATAGTCAAACTACACTTAACACAAGCATATTTATCATTAGATAAGATTGGTTTTTCATAGCCAAGACCTATTGCTTGTGATAATACTCCCTTAATAAATATTTCATTACCAAGTCTAAGAGCTACTAAAGGTGGTTCAATACTCTTATTATTTACATTGTATTTAGGCAAAACACAAGCTCGTAAAGCTCTAATTAGATTATCTACATAATCTTCACCTTCACCTTGTTTAGAATTACTATAACCAATATTTATTTCATCCATGATATCTCTATGAAGTGCAATATCTATATTAACTGTTCTAGGACCAGAATTACTATAAGTTACTACAGGAGCAGTTCTACCAAGAGCGCTAGTCTCTGTAAAAGTAGACTGCATACTGTCTGTAATCATATCTGGCCAACAAGGTAATTGCCAATATTGTAAGTCTTCATCTAAATGAGATATATAAATATAATTTGCACCTAATGGTTCGCCATCAGTGCCTAAAGGTCTACTATCTGCCATAACCATTACCTCCATCTGCATAAATATCTATACTTGCAATTGTATCATCAATTGCTTTAGTATCATCATAATCTTTAAATACAGATAACTTAGGATCAATTGCAATTAAAGCATCCAATAATCCTGGAACTTTAAATAATGATATTAAATTAGCTGTCGAATAACTTGGTTGATCTCCTCTAGACTTATTATACTTATTTAAAGCTTTATTTAATCTAGTTAAATAGTCAGTTTTATAATTACTCTCAACAATCTTATCTACATATCCTAAGATATCACTATTTTTATCTAAAGTATTAGCCTTAGTATTCATATATTCATATAAAACAAACTTAATTTTATCAG
>AUXO015266650.1_pt1 | contig 13588 bp, 15 predicted proteins | sample 768731 | NCBI WGS metagenome assembly AUXO01 (sample SAMN02715735, study PRJNA202380) | gut metagenome | biome: sheep rumen | host: Ovis aries | place: New Zealand: Palmerston North
CATCTAAAAAAGTATTTAAATTATTAAATTTAAGTGGTGTTTGTAGAATAGATTATTTAATAGATTCTAAAACTAAAAAATACTATGTTAATGAACCGAATACATGTCCAGGAAGTTTATCTTTCTATTTATGGAAAGAGGATAATCTTGAATATAAAGACATGTTAGATGAAATAATTACTTTGGGTATAAAAGATTATAAAAATAGGCTTAAAAAAGTAAAATCTTTTGATAGCAATATCTTAAATGGATTTAGTGGTTCAAAAGGTGTAAAAGGCTTAAAGAAATAATTAAAAAACTGATAAATTATTTATCAGTTTTTATCTTATTCGATAGTTTTCTTTATTAGCAAAATGTAATTGGCTGCATGAACATAAGTAATCATTAATTGTAGAAGTGCTAGCATGTTTATCAACTAAATTTTTCAATTCTCCAATTATTTCCCAATATTCATTAGCCATAAATTTTCTTACTTTTTTTGCTCTGTTTAACATTTTGGCGTGTTTATTATTAATTTTGATTGCTTTTCTTTCGGCATCTTTTACATGCTTATAAACAATGTTGATACTTCTTCCTGTAGCAGAATTTGCACGCAATTCAGTTCCATTTGATTTGGATAATCTTTCTGGTAAAACTTTATTTACTTTCCCATATGTTTCATCTGTATCATCTATATATGTATAATATTTGCTTTCATTAACATCTTTTAAGTCATATGCTTCTTTTAAAAATGTTCCTAACTTTACAAATCCTGGTACTTCACTTTGTAGTAAACAATTAGCAAGCATGTCTACTCCATCAGGCTTTCTCCAACTTTCTGGATTATAATTATTATATACTTGTCTACTTCCATATTTTTCTTCATGATGTTGAGCAACATTTTCTAGTGCTTTTAAACTTACAAACTTATCTTGAAAACTAGGCATTTTCATCATCCCCCAATTTCTCTACTAATTCTAAATATTTATTATATACTTTATAATATTCTTCTTGAGATTCTATATCTTTTAGTATTAATTGCTCACCACTTTTTTCTTCTTCTACTAAAAGTATTCCATCGCCTTCATTTAATTCATCTTGAACAGATATTGCTGCATACTTATTATTATTGAAAACAAATTCAAAAAATATGTTTTCATCTGAAAGCGTTAGTAATTCTTCCATATCACCATCTCCTATATTAAGTATAACTTAGTTATGAAATCAAGTATATATTATGAAATTATATTTTACATTTACTTGATAGAATCAAGTTTTGAAATTATAAATTCTATAGTTCCATTTTCTTTTTTAGTATTTAGTAAATTATTTTTTTCTAAAATATATTTTACTCTTTTCGCGACACCTAAGTTTCCATCAATCAATTTAGCATCTGGAAACATTATTTGTATTTTTTCACTTATTATTGGATAATGAGTACATCCCAAAACAATCGAATCGATATTTTTATTGGTATATTCATTTAAGTATTTGTCTAATAATTTATTAATTTTATCATTATCATTTAATTCTATAGCATTAGCTAATCCTTCACATGGAAGTAAATAGATATTTTGATTTTTTCTTTTATTCTTTTCAATAAGTTCTTGTGTTCTTTCTGAATTAATAGTACCTGGTGTAGCAAGAACTAAAGTGTTTTTATAATTATTATCACATGCAACTTTTATAGCAGGCTCTGTTCCAATAAATAACATATTGGGATAATCTTTTCTTAATTTTTCTATACATTTAGTAGTTGCAGTGTTACAAGCTATAACAATTAGTTTTACTCCTTTTGATATTAATTTATTAACAACATTTGTAACAATATTATAAAGTGCCTCATCTGTTTTATTACCATATGGATTGTTACTTGAATCTGCATAATAAATATAGTCTTCATTTGGAAGAATTTTCTTTATTTCATTTAGTGTAGTAAGACCACCTTTACCAGAATCAAATACTCCTATTTTACTATTCATAATGTAACCTCTTATAAATATTATAGCATAATGATAAAATAAATGATAAAATTGTACTTAGTGAATATTATTTATTAGGAGTATTTATGGAAAGTTTAATAAACGGGATTATTAATATATTTAGTGGACTTATTTCAATGAAATTTGGAAAAGAGTTAATTGTATTTATAATATCACTTTTACCTTTATTGGAATTACGTGGTGGTTTAATTGCTGCATCTTTACTTCAATTGAATCCATTAACTGGATATATTGTATCTATTATAGGTAACATTATTCCAGTACCATTTATTTTATTGTTTATTAATAAAATATTAGAATGGATGAGAAACTCAAAAGTTAAGTGGCTTAATAAAGTGGCAAAGTGGTTGGATAAGAAAGCAAATAAAAATAAGTCTAAGATAGAAAAATATGGATATTTGGGCTTGGTATTATTTGTTGGTATACCTCTTCCTGGTACAGGAGCATGGACAGGTTGCCTTATAGCTTCAGTATTAGAAATGGATAAGAAAAAATCTTTCTTCTCTGTTATGTTAGGAGTGCTCATGGCTAGTATAATAATGATGATAATCTCATATGGTATATTAGGAAATTTAATAAAATAAAAAATAAGTATTTGAAATGCTTATTTTAATTTGCTAAAAACATTTATTAATTCATCATGAATAACCAAAGTCGCAAATTGATCAAAGTCAGTTTTTTCTCTGTTAATTATTACAAAATTCTTACCATTAAATAATCTTAACATTCCACTAGCAGGATAAACAGTTAAAGAAGAACCTGCAACTATTAAAGTATCACAGTGTGATATATCATATATTGCTTTATTATAGTCATATTCTGGTAATGATTCTCCATATAGAACAACATCTGGTTTTATAATCCCACCACATTTACATTTTGGAACGCCTTTAGATTTAAAAACGTATTCTGCGTCATATAGTTTTCCACATTTAATACAGTGATTTTTATATATTGTTCCATGCAACTCATAAACATTTTTATTACCAGCTTTAGTATGAAGTCCATCTATATTTTGAGTGACTACTGATTTTAATTTACCTTTTTCTTCTAAAATATGAAAATATTCATGAATAATATTTGGTTTTATTTCTAAACAATTTAGTTTATCTTTATAGAATTTATAAAACTCATCTGTTTTCGTATAAAAGAAACTAGAACTTAATATTGTTTCTGGTGGATATTTATATTTCATATTATAAAGTCCATCTTTGCTTCTAAAATCTTTAATACCACTAAGTGTTGATATACCTGCTCCACTAAAGAATACAATATTATTAGATTCATCAATTATTTTTTGCAATTCTTCAATCTTTTTCATATTTCAATTATAGCATTTTAATAGGTAGTATGCTATAATCTATTTGGATTTGAGGTGTTTTATGAAAGCAATTATTATTACATTATTATCTGGTTTATCATTTTTAATAGGTTATTTAATTACAAAGTTTATTAAGAATGATAAAAAATTAATAATATTTTCAGTTGGATTTTCATTTACTATAATAATAGGACTTGTATTTTTTGATTTATTACCAGAATGTTTAGAATTGGTTAAACCAAAGTGGGCTATTCTTGGTTTTGCGATATCTGGGTTACTAATTTTAAAAATATTAGATGTATTTGTTCCTGATCATAACCATTCATCTGAACATAATCATCACATGGAACACATTGGATTGATATCTGCAATAGCATTAACGTTACATAATGTGATAGAGGGAACAGCAATATATTCTACTGCATTAACAGATACTAAGATGGGCTTGATGATGGCATTGGCGGTTGCCTTTCATAATATACCTTTAGGTATTCAAATATCAACTCTTATAAAAAATAAAAAAGAAAAATTTATATTATTCTTATGTTTAATTATATCTAGTGTAATAGGTGCAATATTAATAAATATATTTAAAATTACACTCGATGATGGAATATTGGGTATATTAATCTCAATAACTTTAGGAATGTTAGTATACATTTCAATGTTTGAATTATTATGTGAAGTAAAGGAGCATATTAAAAATAAAATATTATGGATTGGTATGATACTTGGAGTGGCATTAATAACTATAGGAATATTTCTTGGATAATATATGAAAAAGTTAAATATTTTGTATGAAGATAAACAATTAATAGTAGTATATAAAGAACCTAATTTACCAACAATAAAAAGTGATAATTTTAAAGATAATTTATATAGTCAAGTATATGATTATTTACATAAAAAGAACCAGAAAGTATTTGTAGTGCATAGATTAGATAAAGATACAAGTGGACTTGTATTGTTTGCAAAAAATGAAATGGTTAAAGATGCACTACAAAGAAATTGGGATAGTGTAAAAAGAATATATATAGCTATTGTTCATGGAAAAACAAAAGATAGTGGAATTATAAAATCATATTTAAAAGAAACTAAAACATTATTAACTTATAGTACCAATGATAAAAGTGGCAAATATGCTGAAACAGAATATAAGACATTAATGTCAAATAATCAATATTCTTTATTAGAACTTGACATTAAAACAGGACGTAAAAACCAGATAAGAGTACATATGAAAGACAACAATACTCCAATACTTGGGGATAGAAAGTATGGTATTAAAGATGGATTTAGACATATGATGTTACTTGCCAAAAGAATAGAATTTATTCATCCGGTAACGCACAAAACAATTAACATTGATTTAGAAGTACCAGGTGATTATTTAAAGCATTTAAAAAATTGACATTTGTCAATTTTTATTTTGCTGCTAGACCACCATTTCTAAAAATAATACCTTTAGGTTTTTTATATTTAGAACCTTTTTTCATTATTTTTTTGGCTACTTCTATTTGTATTTTAGCTCTTTGTGACCAAGCTGTACTTGTTGTTGCATATGTCTTTTTTGTTAATTTGTCATATCCATACCAAATGGCAACACTATAATCCGGACTAAATGTTACAGTCCATGCATCTTGTACAACTCTTGTTGATAGTCTTAATTTCTTTAAATATTTATCGTCATAACTGCTTGTTCCAGTTTTAGCAGAAATATCTGTTCCTTTGATTCTAACTCCTGATCTAGTTGCCTTCTTTAACATATAAGCAATCATATAAGCTGTTGTTGCTTTCATAGCTCTATTTTTTTCAAAATTAAATTCTCTTACTTCTTCTTTGCTACCATTTTTATATACTATTTTTGTTATTGAATGAGGTTCAGTAAAGTAACCACCATTTCCAAATGCTGAGTATGCAGCAGCAAGTTGTACTGGAGATACTCCTCTAAATGCACCAATTGAATGTGCTTCATGAATATATTTTGAATTTTTAAAATATTCTGGAGTTATTCCAAGACCAGTAACAAATTTATTTATATTAGAGTTCTTTACTTTTTGAAATGCTTGTAGTGCGCATGTGTTCCTTGATCTAACAAGACATTGTTCTAAAGTTAGCATTCCTTGGTACTTATGGTCAACGTTATTCATTACTCCACCATTTGTGTACTTTACTGGTTTGTCTTCGAACATTGTATGTGTTCCCCAACCATTAAATTCTATACCAGGACCATAATCAAAAATTGGTTTTGCTGCACTTCCCGGATGTCTTTTAATTTGTGTTGCATAATTTAGCGACATTTCACTCTTTTTATTACGTCCAGCCCCTACAGCGATAATTGCACCAGTTTCATTGTCAATGACGCCAATTCCAACTTGTACTTTAGAATCTTTAAATTTATGCTTATTATAAAAATTGTTAATTATATCTTGCTTACTTTTTACCATAGTTGAATAAATATCCATTGATACTTCATAAGGATTATTTCCGGTTCTATCAATTACTTCTTGTACTACTGTATCAATAAATCCTTGGTATTTATTAATTAAACTATTATGTTTTACTATAATATCTTCGACAGAGACTTTTTTAGCCTCGCAAGCTTGCTCTTCAGTAATATATCCATGCCTTAGCATTAAATTGATAACTTCATTTTTTCTTGAATTTGTTTTATCTGGATTTACATATGGATCATATTCACCAGGCGCTTGGAACATTCCAGCTATCATAGATGCTTCAACTAGATTTAAATCTTTAACGTCTTTATTAAAATAAGTATTACTTGCCATTTGAACTCCATATGATCCTGCACCTAGGTAAGGGGAATTAACATAGAATTCCATTATTTCTTCTTTTGAATAATCACGTTCTATTTTAAACATTGATATATATATATCAGTAAACTTACGTATTACTCCATCTATTCCTTTACTTTCATTTGAAGTAAAAGTGTTTTTTGACACTTGCATTGTTATCGTTGAAGCACCACCAGCATTATTTCCAGTTAGAAAACCATATCCTGCTTTGAAGAATCTATATATATCAAATCCATGATGTTCAAAATATCTAGCGTCTTCTGTTGCGATAATAGCGTCTATTAAAACTTGTGGTAATTCCTCATAATCAATAATAATTCTTTTTTCATTTCCAATTGTAGCAATTATTGTCCCTGAAGCATCGTAAATATTAGATGATTCTTTTCTATATAATAATTCACTTTGGAATTCCGGAGCATTGTAATAAATATAAGTTGAGAAGCCGCAAAAAAACAATAAACCGAAAAATAAGACAGACAAAAAAATAATGGTTAGTCTGCATAATATTTTTTTATTTGCTAGTTGTTTATCTTTTTGCTTTTTTTTCATTTTTAAACCTCAACTTAATTCTATATTATATTACAAATATATTATAAACGAAATAGTAAATTTTATTTATTTTGTGATATTTATGTGATAATTGATAAAATATGATATAATTATAGTACATTATATTAAAAGGAATGGTTATTATGATGAAGTGTGTTGTTATTTATAATCCTAATAGTGGTAAATTAAGTAACAGGAATGATATTAAAAAAATATATAAAATATTTGAAAATTATGGATATGAAACTGAGATAATTTATACAGAATATAAAGGTCATGCAAAAGAAATTACAAAAAAATTAAAAAATGTTGATTTACTTATGTGTGCTGGTGGAGATGGAACATTAAATGAAGTAATATCTGGAAATATTGAAAGAAAAGATCCAATATTACTTGGACATTTACCACTTGGAAGTGTTAATGATGTGGCTCATATGTATGGAATGACTAATAACACTGAAAAAAATATAGTAATGCTTTTAAACGGTAAAAAGAAAAATATTGATGTTTGTTTGATTAATGGCAATCCGTTTGTATACGTAGCGTGTATTGGTGCATATGTTGATATATCATATGCAACTCCAAGAAAATTAAAAGAAAAGTATGGAAGACTTGCTTATATTTTATATGGAATTAAACAATTAAAACAAAAACTAAAATTCTTTAATGTTAAATATACTGTAGATGGAGTTAGTCAAGAAAAAAGATTTTCATTTATATTTATAACCAATTCTAATAGAGTCGGTGGAATGCCCAATATTTATGATGATGTTAAGCTTGACGATAATAAATTTGAAGTATTAATGTGCGAAATTAAAAATAAATGGGATATATTTAAAGCATTATATCATTTAAAAAGAAAAGATTTAGATAAAATACCAATGTTTACATATTTAAAAACTGATAATTTGAGATTAGAATTTGATGAAGTACCACCATCATGGTGTATAGATGGTGATGAACTTCCACATGATACGAATATATTTGAAATTAAAGTTAATAAAGACAATCACATGATGCTTCCTGCTAAAAACATTAATAAATTATTTGAAAATGTTGATGAAGAAGATTTGAGTTAGTCAAATCTTCTTTACATTTTTAATGTTAATTTTATGTTGAAATAATAATACTGTATTTCTTTTAGTTTATAATATATGTGTAGGAGTATAGATATGGAAATATTAAAAGCATCAGTATTACTTATAATAGGTTTTGTACTTTTGGTAAAAGCCTCAGATATTTTTGTAGATGCAGTAAGTTCTATTGCAACTAATTTTAAGATGTCTAAAATGATGATAGCTCTTACCATAGCAGCGTTTGGAACTTGTGCTCCAGAACTTGCCATATCATTTAATAGTATTAGGAGTGGTGTAGGAGATATTGCTCTTGCAAACGTACTAGGAAGTAATGTGGTTAATATTTTACTTGTTATAGGACTTGCAGCTTGTGTCGCGCCAATAAAAGTAAAAGATGATGTTGTAAAAAAGGAGTTGCCAATATTATTATCTACTACAACATTATTTGCTCTCGCAATCTTAGCGCATTATATAGGACCAACTCCTGATCGTTTCATACTAAATAGATTTGATGGAATATTATTTGCAATATTATTTGTATTATTCATTATATATATAATTTCTATTGTAAGAACAAAAAAGAGTGTTTTGGAAAGAGGAAAACCAAAATTCAGCATGGCTAAATCTATTATTTTAACCATTCTTTGTTGTGTGGTAATTATATTTGCAAGTGATATGGTTGTAGACAATGCCAAACTATTAGCAAGCAGTTTAGATGTTAGTACAAAAATTATCACAATGACATTAGTAGTTATTGGAACATCTTTACCTGAAATGACTATGACAGTGACAGCTGCCAAAAAAGGAGAGTTTGATATCGCACTTGGAAATATAATTGGCACTAATATATTTAATATTGGAGTCGTTTTAGGATTACCTTTAATGATTTATGGAGGCTTTTCATCTGCCCATTTTAACTTAATAGATATACTTGCTGTTCTAAGCGCAGCAGTAGTTTTATATTTATTTGCACGTAATGATAAGGTACTTTCTAGAGCAGAAGGTGTAGCAATGTTACTGATATTTATAGCATACTATGCTTATATACTAATTATATAAAGTTGAAAAAATACTTAAAATAACATATAATATGTTATGTCATTTTGTGAAAAGAGGTTTTTTATGAAGAAAAAATTTGGTGACAGAAGAGATGGAGTAAAAGTAAGACATTTTGATGGAATGCATAATCTTATGTTAGAGGTTATGCCTAAAAGATGTGATTCTGATGTTTACATGAATGTTAAAATTGATGTAACTAATTTAATTAAATATGTTGAAGACTATAAGAAAAAGAATCCTGATAATAGAATTACTTATTTCCATGCTTTTGCAATGGCTTTAGGCAAAGTAATTTATAATAGACCATTATTAAATAGATATATTATTAATAGAAGTTATTATGATAGAAAAGATGTTATTTTTGCATTTAGTGCTAAAGTAGCATTTAATGATAAAAGTGAAGAAATGATGATTGGTGTTAATATTGATAAAGATGATAACATATTTAGTGTTAGAGATAAAATAGCTAAGAGAGTAGAAGCGTTAAGAAATACTAAGACTGAAACAGATGATAAGAGAAGTGGAACAAATGATGCAGTTGACATTGTTGGGCGATTTCCTAAAGGATTAAGAAAATTAGTTATGAAAGTATTTAAATCTCTTGATAATCATGATATGTTACCAAAAGACATGATTGAAGATAATTTGTACTATAGTACAGCAATTCTTTCTAATCTAGGAAATTTAGGAATAGGATCTATTTATCATCATTTAACTGATTTTGGTACTAGTTCTATTCTAGCTACTATGGGTAAAATTCACAAAGAACCTATCGTAGATGAGAAAGGAAAAATAAAAGCAGTAGATGTTTGTGATTTTGGAGTTAATTTAGATGAAAGAATCGCAGATGGATATTATTTTGCTAAGTCATTACAATTACTTGAATATATTATAGCGAATCCAAAATTATTAGAAGGTAGAGCAGATGAAAGAATCGAAATTAAGTAAAGAAGAAAAAAGATTATTAAAAGAAGAGAATAAAAGAAAAAAAGAAGAATTAAAAGAATTAAAAAGACAACAAAAGAAAGAAGAAAAAGAAAGAAAACTTTCTGAAAAAATCAGAAAAAGAAATGAAAAAGAAATAGAAAAAAATAAAAGAAAGGGAATACTTCCTACACCTTTTACTAAGTATTATCCAGAAGGTGTAAATTTTGATATAGAATATCCTAAAAATACTATGGTTGGATACTTACTTGAAAGTGTAGCGAGATATCCTGATTTAGTTGCCATAGAATATTATGGTAGAACATATAAATATAGAGAATTCTATGAAATGATTAGAAACACTGCTAAATCATTAAGAGCACAAGGAGTTAAAGAAGGAGACAAAATTGCAATTTGTATGCCAAATACTCCCCAGGCTGTAATGATGTTTTATGCTGCAAATATGGTTGGAGCAATAGCGGCTTTAATTCATCCTTTATCTGCTGAAAATGAAATAGAACATTATATTAATGAATCTGGAGCACGTTTCTTACTAACATTAGATTTGGTATATGATAAAATTCATAATATTATCGATAAAACGCAAGTTAATAAAATCGTAGTTGCATCAGTAGGTGAAAGCCTTAAAAATATAAAGAAATTCTTATATAAATTTAAAAGTAGAGGGACTGTTCCTAAAATTGAATTAACAGATGATATCATGACTTGGAAAGAATTTATAAATTATGGTTATGATTATGATGGGGAAGTCGCTTGCTTAAAAGATAGCGATGATGCTGCAGTAATACTTTATAGTGGCGGAACAAGCGGTAATCCTAAAGGAATATTACTTTCAAACTATAATTTTAATGCTCTTGCACTAAGCTGCCATGCTATGATTGAACAATCAGGCCCAGGTGAATCAATACTTGCTATACTTCCTATATTCCACGGATTTGGATTGGGAGTTTGTATACATACACCACTTTGTTGTGGAATGAGAGTTGTTTTAGTTCCTAATTTTTCACCAAAAGAATTTGCTAAACTATTGCATAAACATAAAATATCAATTGCATGTGCAGTTCCATCATTATTTGAATCTCTTACAAAAATGAAATTAGGCAAGAATGATTTATCACATTTTAAATGTGCAATATGTGGTGGAGATTTTATGTCAAAAGACTTAAAAGCTAAAGTAGATGAATACTTACATGAACATGGAAGCACTGCAGAAGTTAGAGTTGGTTATGGACTTACTGAAGCATCTGCCGCAACATGTGTAACACCTACTGGAAATTATAGAGAAGGATCAATTGGAATTCCTTTTCCTGGCACACATTATAAAATAGTTAGAGTTGGAACACATGATGAAGCTAATTATGGTGAAGATGGAGAAATATGTATAAGTGGACCTACTGTTATGATGGGATACTTAAATAATTTAGAGGAAACAGTACAAGCACTTCAAATACACAAAGATGGAAAAATATGGCTTCACACTGGCGATGTGGGATGCATGGATAAAGACGGTTTTGTATATTTTAAACAAAGAGTTAAAAGAATTATAATATCTAATGGATATAATTTATACCCATCACATATCGAATCAGTTTTAAATACTCATCCAGATGTATTTACAAGTACAGTAATTGGTATTCCTCATCCTAAAAAGATGCAAGTTGCTAAAGCATTCATAATATTAAAGGATGGAGTTAAACCAAGTAAAGAAGTTGAAAGAAGCATTAGAGAACATTGTGAGAAAAATCTTGCTAGATATTCACTTCCATATGAATATGTATTTAGAGATTCTCTTCCTAAAACACTAGTAGGAAAAGTAGCTTATAGAAAACTAATGGAAGAAGAAAATAAAAATAATTAATTACCTTTTATAGGTAATTTTTATTTTTATGTTTTTTTTATTTCAAAAAAATAGTATATGTGTTAAAATATTTAGTAGTAAGGAAGGTAACTATCGTGGGAAAAATAATATCATTAGTAAATCAAAAAGGTGGAGTGGGAAAGACAACAACTAGTATAAATTTATCAAGCTCTTTAGGGCATTTTGATAAAAAGGTTTTACTAATTGACTTGGATCCTCAAAGCAATAGTACTACTGGTCTTGGAATAGACAGAGTAAAAATTAAAAAAAGTATTTATAACGTTATGATGGGGGAATGCAATATTGAGGACACAATAATTAAAACCCAATTTAAAAACCTTAGTATAATTCCCGCATTAATAGATTTAGCTGGCGTAGATATTGAACTAATTCAAATTAGTGTACAAGATAAAAATTTTATTATAACTGAACAATTAAAGAAACAACTAGATCGTATTAAAGAAAGATATGATTACATTATAATTGATTGTCCACCAAACTTAGGTATTTTAACCACTAATGCTTTAGCGGCATCTGATTCTGTTTTAATACCTATTCAATGTGAATATTATTCATTAGAGGGTGTTAATCAATTATTGCATACAATTTTAAGAGTACAACAAAAAGTAAATCAACATTTAGAAATAGAAGGTGTACTTCTTACAATGTTAGATGGAAGAACTTTATTAGGACTTGAAGTAGTAGAAGATGTACGTAAGTATTTTAATGAAAAAGTATTTAGTACAATAATTCCTAGATTGGTAAAATTGGTTGAAGCACCATCGCATGGCAAACCAATTATAGAATATGATCCTAAAAGCAAAGGAGCTCTTGCGTATTTAAATCTTGCTAAAGAAGTAATAGAGAGGAATGAAAAAGATGGAAGAAGGGATGAACATGGAAACGGGGAATAAAAGAAAAGCTCTTGGAAGAGGTTTAGAACAATTATTTAGCAATGAATCTTTATATGTTAATCCAATTGATGAAATAGCTGAAAATATAAAAGATGATGACATCGTTGAAATCGATCTAAATGAACTAAGAAGCAATCCATATCAACCTAGACAAAACTTTGATCAAGAAAAATTACAAGAGTTAGCAAATTCAATTAAGGAATTTGGTGTTTTAGAACCTATTATAGTTAAAAAGAGTGTAAAAGGTTATGAAATCGTAGCTGGTGAAAGAAGAAAAAAAGCAAGTGAAATAGCTGGCCTTAAAACAATACCTGCGATTATAAAAGATTTTACTGATGAAGAAATGATGCAAATAGCATTATTAGAAAACATCCAAAGAGAAGATTTATCTGCGATTGAAGAAGCAGAAGCATATAGTAAATTAATCTCTATGCTTAATACTACACAAGAATTATTAGCAAAGAAGATAGGTAAAAGTAGAAGTCATATTACTAATATGCTAGGATTATTAAGACTTCCTGAATCTGTTAAAAAAGATGTATCAGATGGTGTAATTAGTGCTGGCCATGCTAAAGTGTTAAGTAAATTAGAAAATGAAGAACAGATATTATCTTTAGCAGAAAAAATTAAAAAGGAAAATTTATCTGTAAGAGCACTAGAAGTTTTAGTAGAAAACCCTACATATGAAAGAAAGAATAAAATAATAAAGGTGAAAGAACCTAATAATTATGGTTATGTAGAAGAAGCTTTAACTGATACTATTGGAAATAAAGTTAAAATTCAAAACAAAAAAATTGTTATTCCTTTCACTAATGATAAAGACTTAGAAAGAATATTAGAAATTCTAAAAGTTGAAGTGAAAGTTGATTAATATGAATAAAGAATATAAAATGGGAAGCAAAGTCATTATGAAAAAACAGCATCCTTGTGGAACCAATCTATTTGAAATCACAAGAATGGGAGTAGATATTAAAATTAAATGTATCAAATGTGGAAGAAGCATAATGATGGATAAAATAGAGTTTGATAAAAAACTTAAGAAAGTAGAGGAATATTAATGTTTAAGAA
>AUXO010062689.1_pt1 | contig 13587 bp, 12 predicted proteins | sample 768731 | NCBI WGS metagenome assembly AUXO01 (sample SAMN02715735, study PRJNA202380) | gut metagenome | biome: sheep rumen | host: Ovis aries | place: New Zealand: Palmerston North
CTTCTCACTGATACTGTGCAGACGGAGCTGGCACAGCAGCTGACCGGAATAATGGTCCTGCAGAAGGGCGCCGGCCATCAGAAGCACCGGTGTACCGGAATACCATGGAATGTGCTGCAGGGCGAACAGGTTTGAATATCGGGAGGCCATGGCTTACAGCTCCGGAAGGTCATCGCTGACAAAAGAACCGGGGGCGGGACCGCCACGGTCCGGAAGGGTGAGAACCAGAAGATACCCGGCAAATGGCAGCAGAAAGCAAATCCAGAAGTATTTCTTCTGAGGCCAGCCGCGGGCGACAGAAGCTTTATAGAATTCACCTGCTAAGAACCAGCTGATGGCGAGAATAAGCACCGCAACCAGTACTTTTAAAACAGCGCTCATGACAGTTTCCTCCCTTTCCGGAATGATAAAATTAATCTATCACTGAACAGGTGTAAACACAACAACGAAACCGTTTCAAATCGGAACGTTTTGCGACAGCAGTTTGACATTCAGGGTCTGGGATTTCCTGTTGCGGCAACTGTCCGCAAGGGCTTAGGACATTTTGATTGACGGCCCGGTCAGGGCAGCGGTGTACTTCTCTGTGGGCACTTCCCCTGGGCGTTGTCATATTTTCTTCTTGCAAATCAGACACAATTGTGGTAGTCTTCCGTTTGTTGGGACTTCATGGTATCGCCATAAAGTCTGAAGGCGTCGATCGGGAAAATAACACAGGGTGTTTCGGCAGAGAGTGGGGGCCGTGGGCTGAGAGCCTCCTCGAAATGCGGTGTTTGGTTCGCCCGTGAGCTCCGGCCAATCCCCGGCGTAAGGATGCGTTAAATCCTTTTGAGTTGCGGCTGTTTTGCCGAAAACAGGTGGTACCGCGGAAGCTTGCTTTCGTCCTGTTGCTTCAGGGCGAAGGCTTTTTCTTTTGCCTATGGTTTGCAGAGATTGTTTAATTCATCAAAGAGGAGTATCAGAGAAAATGAAAGAAATGATGCAGCAAATGCGGGAAGCCGCATTGAGAGCCATTCAGGAGAGCAAGGATGCCGAGTCCCTGGAGAGCCTCAGAATCCGCTATCTTGGCAAGAAGGGAGAACTGACCGGGATCCTCCGTCAGATGGGAAAGCTTTCACCGGAGGAACGGCCGCTGATCGGTCAGCTGGCTAATCAGCTTCGAAGCGAGCTGGAGTCCAGTATTGAAGCCCGGCGCGCTGCCCTGAAGGATGCTTTCCTTGAGATGCAGCTTCTGCAGGAGACGGTTGACGTGACTCTGCCCGGCAAGGTGAGTTCTCTGGGGCATAAGCATCCCATGTATAACGTGCTGGACCAGATCAAGGATATTTTCATCGGAATGGGTTTTGAGATCGTGGATGGACCCGAGGTTGAGCTTTCAGACTATAACTTTACGAAGCTGAATATCGATGAAGGGCATCCTTCCCGTGAATGGACCGACACCTTCTATTTTACTCCTGACAGTCGTATCTGCCTGCGAACACAAACTTCTCCGATGCAAATCCATGCCATGGAGACGAAACCGCTTCCGATTCGCATGATTGCCCCCGGCAGGGTTTACCGCAAGGATGAGGTGGATGCGACGCACTCACCCATGTTTCACCAGATAGAGGGTATGGTCATCGATAAAGGCGTGACGATGTCAGACCTGAAAGCAACACTGAATCTGGTCGTGGAGAAAATCTATGGCGAGGGAACAGTGACCCGCTTCCGCCCGCATCATTTTCCGTTTACCGAACCCAGCTGTGAGCTTGATATTCAGTGCCATAAATGCGGCGGCAGAGGCTGCCCCACTTGTAAAGGGGAAGGCTGGATTGAAGTTCTCGGTGCCGGCATGGTGCATCCGAAAGTTCTTTCAGGATGTGGAATTGACCCGGATGTTTATTCCGGCTGGGCTTTCGGCATGGGACTGGAGCGCCTTGCAATGGGAGAGTACAAGATTACGGATCTGCGCTTGATCTTTGAGAATGATGTGCGCTTCTTGGAGCAGTTTTAAGCAGGGGAGAATGAGACATGAAACTATCAAGAAAATGGCTGAACGAATATGTAGACCTGCCGCTTGCAGAGGCGGATGACCGTGCATTCACGGAGGCGATGTCTGTTTCCGGTTCAAAAGTCGAAGTAACGGAAGACCTCTCAAGGAATGTTTCCAATGTGGTCGCTGCCTTTGTTTTATCTCTGGTTCCGCACCCGGATTCCGATCACATGTTTGTTGCTCATTTGAATGCGGGAGGGGAGCATCCTGATGTGCAGGTTGTGACCGGAGCACAGAATCTTCAGGTGGGTGATCTGGTACCGCTGGCGCTTCCCGGGGCGGTGCTTCCCAACGGAATGGAGATTGAGAGCACCACCCTCCGCGGTGTGCGCTCGGACGGCATGCTCTGCTCTCTCAAGGAGCTGAACCTCACCACCCATGATTTCCCCGAGCCCGGTGTGATCATGGAGGGAATTTTTGTCATTCCGGACAAAAGCATTGCGCCCGGGACTGATTTGACTGCCTACCTGGGCTATGATGATCATGTTGTGGAATTTGAAATCACTCCGAACCGGCCGGACTGCCTCTGCATGATTGGACTTGCCCGTGAGGCGGCAGTTACATTCCACAAGCCTCTCAGACTGCATACACCTGTTGTCCGCGCGGATGCGGGGGGGGATATCAACCGCCTCGCAAAGGTTATCATCGAAGAGCCTGCTCTCTGCCGACGCTATACCGCCCGCATGGTTCGTAATGTCAGAATTGCTCCTTCGCCTGTCTGGATGCGCGAAAGGATTCGTGCGGCAGGCATGCGCCCCATTAATAATCTTGTTGATATTACCAACTATGTCATGCTGGAATATGGGCAGCCCATGCACGCTTTTGACTTCAGCTGTGTCCAGGGTGGTGAGATCCATGTTCGTTGTGCCCGGGAAGGGGAAAGCATTCGCACGCTGGATGGAACAGACCGTCCGCTCAGCCCCTCGATGCTCTGCATCTGCGATACCGACCGTCCCGTAGGTGTTGCGGGTGTCATGGGCGGTGAGAACAGTGAGATCGTAGGTGATACCGCAATGGTTCTCTTTGAAAGCGCCAATTTCGAAGGCGTTTCAATTCGCCGTACGGCAACGGCCCTCGGTATGCGGACAGATGCATCTTCCCGCTATGAGAAGGGCCTTGATCCGGAGAATACGCTTAAAGCGGTTCAGCGTGCCTGCGAACTGGTGGAGCTTCTGGGCGCCGGTGAGGTGGTGGATGGAATCATTGACGTCTATCCGAATCCCAGTAAGGAAACGGTACTTCCTCTGGATCCAAACCGGATTAACGCCCTTTTGGGTACGGAACTGGATGTTCCAACCATGACAGGTATCCTGACAGATCTGGGCTTTGCGGTGGATGGGACAGCAAATCCGGATAATCCCTTTATTCATGTGCCCAGCTGGCGTGCAGATGTTGTTCATTATTCCGATCTTGCAGAGGAGGTTGCCCGTTTTTACGGTTATAACAATATTCCGACCCGGTTCACTACGGGTGCGACGTCCGTCGGTGGGTTCAGCCCGGAACAGCAGTGCGAGAGAAGAATCGGCGAAACACTCCGCAGCCTGGGACTGGACGAAATCATAACTTACTCCTTTATAAGTCCATCCGCCTATGACCGTATTCTGATGCCGGCAGACTCTCCGCTGAGGGATAGCCTGAAGATTCTGAATCCGCTGGGTGAGGATACCTCCATCATGCGTACGACTCTTCTTCCCTCCATGCTGGACATCCTGACACGCAACTATAATTTCCGGAATGAACGTGCTTTCCTCTATGAAATCGGACGCAGTTATCACAAAAGGCCGGACGGACTGGCAGCGGAGCCGAAAACAGTATCTATTGGCGCCTATGGGCCTGAAATGGATTTCTTTGTTCTGAAGGGCCTGGTGGAGGAATTGCTTGAAGCCCTCGGAATTCCGGCCGTGGATGCCAAGTTTAGTGCGGATCGATCCAACCCCGCCTATCATCCCGGCCAATGTGCAGTTTTGACTGTAAACGGGGAATCTGTGGGTATTCTGGGCCGGATTCATCCGCGGGTCATGAAAAACTACGGTGTAGATGGTGCGTTTTATTGCGCTCAGCTCTCTTTCGAGTCGCTCTTCCGCCTGCAGGGCGGCACACCGGTTTTCCAGGCCCTGCCGCGCTTCCCGGCGGTTACGCGTGATATAGCGGTTGTCTGTGATCTCGCCATCCCAGCTGGAGACATGAAGGACGCCATTCTTGACGCGGGCGGAGACTGCCTGAAGGATTGCCGTATTTTTGATGTTTATACTGGTCATCACATCGCAGAAGGGAAAAAATCTGTGGCGTTCTCTCTGACCATTCGCTCTGATGACCATACTCTCACCGATGAGGATGCGGATTCCGCTGTAAAAAATGTTCTCTCCGTTTTGAAGGAGCGCTTTGGTGCCGAGATGCGGTAAGAAATCCGGTTAATATCCCGCAAGGAAAACTGACGGTTTGTGAAATAAAGACCGGAAGTGTTCCGGGTCATACTTCAGAAAACCCCGGAGGAGGGGATGAAAACATCCCCTCCTCCGGGGTTTGGTGTGGATCGGCATTATTCGTCTGTCTCAGGCTTTATCCGGTATTTTCTGCGTTTGTATGCCTTCGGGTTCTTTGATCTCCGTGTAACCGGGCTGATTCCCCACATGGAACGCCTTGCCTTGTCGAGTTCTTTCTTCTTTTTCTTGCTTAGTTTGCTGTAAGGGGTGAAGCTGCTGTTCATATCATTTACCATTACCGTGTTCGGAAAGTGAACCTGTTGATTACTGAAGGCCGACGATGATCAGCTCGTCTTTAGGAGCCCTCGTAATAACCTCTGCGCCGTCTTTACGGAGAATCATAACATCTTCGATCCGTACTCCAAATTTTCCCGGGAGATATATTCCGGGCTCCGCACTGCAAACAGCGCCTTCAGGCATCAGGCTGCTTTCGCTTGGATTTGCTACAGGACGCTCATGGATTTCCAGCCCCAGTGTATGGCCGAAGCCATGTCCGAAGAATTCTCCGTACCCGGCCTCCTGGATTACCTGCCTTGCTGCGGCATCAATAATGCGGCCGGTAATCCCGGACCGCGCAGCTGATATTCCTGCAAGCTGCGCCTTTAATACAATACTGTAGATGTTTCGCATTTCATCTGTTGCATATCCCACCGCTACGGTACGTGTCATATCACTGCAGTACCCGTCTTTCAGGCTGCCAAAATCCATAGTAACCAAATCTCCGGCCTGAATGACGGTATCACCCGGGACACCATGCGGCTTGCTGGTGTTTCTACCGGTTACAACAATGGGGTCAAACGAGTTCCCCTCACTTCCGTGCCGCAGCATTCGATAGACCAGTTCGGCGGCAACTTCTTTTTCGGTCATTCCCGGCCGGATGATGGGGAGCGTTTCTTTCAGAGCCTGCTCACTGATACGCTGAGCTGCTATCATACTTTGCAGTTCTCTCTCGTCCTTTGAGGCTCGCAGGGTTTCCAGTATGTTTTCAGACCCAGTCAGACCAACATTCAGAATTCTTTCCAGGGCCATATACTCCTTGTGGCTCAGCCTGCTGTCTTCCACGGCAAGCACAGGCTTTCCGGCGCACTTGTGTCCAGCCAGTATATTCCTCAGATGCTTCATCTTTGGAGAACTTCTGCTGTATAGCAGGACCTCAATGTCATTCTCAGCCAGGGACTTTACTGCCTCCAAGGCAGCCTCATAATAGCGGGAATCCGTAATCAGCCATGCATTTTCCTGCGATACCAGTACAAATCCGTCTGTAAAGGGGAAGCCTGTGGCATAACGCTGATTATTTTCATCGGTTATGAGAAGAAAATCCCAGTTATTCTCACTTATCTTCCTTTGAATAGACTTGATATGATTCATAATTGTCTCCTTCTGAACATGCCGGAGATGACGTAAGTTTCCGTGCTAAATGAGTTCTTAAATTAAATACCAGTTTCATCTTCACCGGGCCGGGGGAAGCAGACCATAAAAATGGATCCCTGAGGTGTGTTGCTGCCAACCTGTATGGTTCCGTGATAGGCAATTACCGTGTCATGCACAATACTCAGCCCCAGCCCGCTGCCGCCGCTCGCACGCGACCGGGCCTTGTCCACCCGATAAAACCGAGTGAAAATATTGAACAGATCTTCCTTGGGAATTCCTATTCCGGTGTCGGAAACCGTCAGTTTCACGGTGCTGTCATCCTGGGTGAGGCTAATCGTTACTGAACCGTTCGGGGTGTTGTATTTGATGGCGTTCTCAACAAGATTTGAAACAACCCGGGTCATGTCGTCTGCGTTCGCCATTACAACACATCCGTCTTCCAACTCAGCTTTGAGCAGGATGCCTCTCTCCCGGGCAAGAGGAGCGAGAACTGCCAGCGCGTCCAGGCTGATCTGCTTCAGGTCCACAGGCTCAGGAAGTACATGCACTCCGTCATCCAGCCTCGACAGATCCAGGAGCTTTTCGGTTGTACGCTGCAGGCGTTCTGACTCAGTGCGGATATCCGACACAAAGTCTCTTACGGTATCACTGTCCATATCTTTCGCCTGCAGAATGCTGTCCGATAACAGGCGGATCGAGGCAAGGGGAGTTTTCAGTTCGTGACTTGCATCCGAAACAAAACGCTGACGTTGATGTTCATTTTCCTCAAGCTGTTCTGTAAGTGCATTAAAAGCCTGACCGAGCTCACTGATTTCATCATTTCCCGTAATCTCATGCCGGTATGCATAATTGCCGGAGGCAACTATGCGCATGCTGTCCGAAAGGCGATAAAACCGTCTAAGAATCAGCCATGAGTATACGATTGCAAGCATAAGTGCTATGATCCCTATAATCAATGACAGGAGTATAATGCGCTGATGAATGCCCAGGATAATCTCTGCCCTTTCAGTATCCTGCTCCATAAGCGCAACGGCGCCGATGATAGAGCCCTGATAGCCTACCGGAACTGAAATACAGCTCGTAAATGCTGCATCCGAAAAAACAGACCGAAAAACGCTCTTCCCGGAGAGAGCTGTGGGCAGGTCTGCAGATACTCCGTCAAGAGCACCCTCATCGTAGATAACCGCACCGGATTCATCCACCACGATAACACGGGCGAAGCTGCTCATGTCCAGAAAACGAAATACATCCGTAACCCCTTCACGGCTCAGCCTCTCCAGACTGCTCAAAGCGGAGGCGGTCACGCCGGCCTGAGTGGACATGGCGCTGCGCTTTTCCTGAAATACTGTGTCCCTTGAAGAAGTGATGGGATAGGTGTTTAGCAGGAGCAGCAGTACCAGTAGAATCACAAGAATGAATACGATAAACCGGAAGCGGATGGAATGTGTCTTAATCTGTAAAATAGTATCCGACCCCCCACTTTGTCAGGATCAGTTCAGGCTCGGCCGGGTCCCGCTCCAGCTTTTCCCGCAGGCGGCGAATATGAACATCGACCGTCCTGGAATCTCCGAGATAGTCATAGCCCCATACCAGATTCAGAAGATTGTCCCGGCTGTAAACCTTTCCACGGTGTTTCATCAGGAAAAGAATCAGGTCAAACTCCTTCATTGTGAGAACGACTTCTTTTCCGTTTTTATATGCGCTTCTGCCGGCTTCATCCAGACGAATCAGGCCGGCTTCCAGCGGCGGGTTTAAATCCTCGGGTCCCGAACTGAGGTTTGAACGTCGCAGCAATGCCCGTACTCTTGCTTTTAATTCGAGAATATCAAAAGGTTTGGTGATGTAATCATCAGCGCCCGATTCGAATCCAATCAGGAGGTCGCTGCGCTGGCTTTTAGCCGTGAGCATGATCACAGGAACTGTCGAAAATGTTCTGATTTCCTGGCAGGCTTGCAAACCGTCTTTTCCGGGCATCATTAGATCCAGAATTATCAGATTATAGTTGTTTTTCCGAGCCATCGAAACGGCGGTTTCACCGTCGTAGCAGCAGTCAACTTCATAGCCTTCATTTTCCAGATTAAACTTGATCCCCTTAACAAGAGTCTGTTCATCGTCAACAATCAGAATTCGCATTGGCATCCTCCATTTCATTGCAGTATATCATGCCGCGGATTGCCTCAAATTTCTTTTCCCCGATTCCGGAGACCTCCATAAGGTCTTCGATCCGGTGAAAAGATCCGGCATTTTTGCGATGCTCTATAATAGCGGCGCTGAGTGCCGGACCGATTCCGGGAAGGAGTTCAAGCTCTTCTGCGGATGCGGTGTTTATATTGATTCTGGCATCTTTGAAAGCTGTGCTGCGGTCCGGATGAATGCTGATACCCTCCGCAGCAAATTGGGAGCCTGTTGCCAGCAAGAAACTCATGAAAAGTATCACCAGGATGAGACTGATCGTAACTGCACTGGTATTTCTCACGGCGCTTGCACCTCTCAGCAGAAAAACAATGCCTGACCGGGAAAAGGGAAGTACGGCCGGATGGTAGAAAACCAACGGCAGAGCAATAAAAAAGCATTGCATTTCCCGAAACTAAACTTTATAATAAAATAATACAGCCCATAAAGTCCGGGCAAAAATCTGCGGTACCTAAAACCGATAGAGAGTCCCCGGATTAATCTGGGGAATCGTGTTTTAACTATAACATATTCAGATGACAAACGGGAGTCCGAAAATGAAAAAAATCCGTTTTTTTTCTCTGCTGATGGTAATTTGCATCGTTTTTTCCGTGCTTGCGCCGGCCGCTTCAGCGGAGGCTGCGCCTGAACTGAACGGGAAAAATATAGTGCTTGCGGATCTTAACACAGGCAGGGTCATTTACTCCAAAAATCCGGATACCGTTATTGCACCTGCGAGTCTCACAAAAATCATGACAGTTCTTCTGGCAGTGGAATCGGTAGAAAGCGGGGAACACAGTCTTGATGAGATTGTTACAGCGAAGGATGACTGCCGTACCGGACTTGATGAAGAAAGCAGCAGCGCCGGCATTGTCTCCGGTGAGCAAATGACATTTCGTGACCTTCTGTACTGCTCCATGATTCAGTCGGCCAGTGATGCGTGCAATGTGCTTGCCTCATTGATTGGCGGCAGTATCACCGGCTTTGTTGACATGATGAATGCCCGGGCGGAGGAACTTGGCTGTACAGTAACTCATTTTGAAGACCCGAATGGACTGTCAAATAATAACCAGACTACGGCCAATGAAATGTTCCTGATAGCGCAGGAGGCAATAAAGCACGATTATTTTATGGCAGTATGCAACATTGCGGATGTGACAATTCCAGCAACAAATGTCAGTCAGGAGCGCGAGTACCACAACTCAAACTCCCTGATTAGCAGCCAGTCCGTTTACGGTGGAAACCGTTACCTTTACACGGGGGCGGCCGGCGTTAAGACCGGATATACCCGGGCAGCGGGATATTGTCTTGTGTCCACAGCGGAAAGAGAAGGTCTTCACTTTCTTGCGGTTGTGATGGGCTGTGACGGATGGCTGAACGCACACATTGAGGATTATTTGAATTTTGAAGATACAATTAAGCTGTATGACTGGGCTTTTTCCGATTTCGCATATCGGAACGTGATTGATACGTCAACACCTGTCTATGAGCTTGATGTGCAGTTTGCACAGGATGATGCGAAAGCAGTACTCTACCCTCAGCAGAACCTTCGAGTTCTGGTACCCCGTGACACAACGGAAGATGATGTTCATCTGGATTTTACAATTTATGAGCAGGACCTGATTGCACCGGTCAAGTCTGGTGAAGTCTTCGGGGAGGCCGTTGTCAGTGTGAACGGTGAAGTATTTGGAAAGGTGAATCTGGTTACCAGGGAAGAAGTTGAACTGGCCCGTTCAGAATATATGAAGAGACAGTTGAAAGATTTCTTCTCCAATCAGTGGGTGATTGGTATTACTGCAATGGTTCTCCTGGTGATAGCGCTTTACACAGCGCTGAAGATTCGCTACCGTAAAGCCAGGGCGGAATATCTTGAGGAGCGCCGTCAGGCAGAGATACGCCGCAGAAAACGCCGGAAGGAAGCTGAAGAGAAGCAGAGAGAAGGCTGGGACTTGTAAAAAGCAGAATGGCGTGCTACAATAATTCTTTGGGTGTATTAAAGACTTTTTAAATATACTGAACAGTATTTCTATGGAGGCACACAGGAAAATGACAGAAATTGATATTTTTTCCGGATTTCTTGGAGCGGGAAAAACGACGTTGATCCGTAAGCTTATTCAGGAAGCCTATGCCGGTGAGAAGATCGTTCTCATTGAAAACGAGTTTGGCGACATTGCGATTGACGGCGGGTTCCTTAAGGATGCGGGAATTGAAATTACGGAGATGAATTCAGGATGTATTTGCTGCACCCTGGTAGGTGATTTTACGAAAGCGCTGAAGCAGGTGATTACGGACTATTCGCCGGATCGCATTCTGATTGAGCCCTCTGGAGTTGGAAAGCTCTCTGATGTGGCTGCTGCTGTAGAGCGGGTGGACGGAGCAACAATTGGTGCAAAGATAACTGTTGTGGATGCAGGCAAGGCAAAAATGTACGCCCGCAATTTTGGAGAGTTTTTCTCAGATCAGGTTATCCATGCGGATCTCATTGTCATGAGCAGGACTGACAGCGCAGGCGAAAAAAAGGTTATGGAAGCCACGGCTCTTTTGAAAGAACTGAACCCCGGCGCTGGTCTGATTACTACACCGTGGTCTGAATTGAGCGGCGCACAGATTATTTCCGCTATGCGTGAAAACGGACTTCATGCACAGCTGGAAGAACTCCGCCAAGAGCATGAGCATCATCACCACGATGATGACGACGAGTGCGACTGTCATCACCACCATCATCACCATGACCATGACGACGAGGATGAAGAGTGCGAGTGCCACCATCATCACCATGACCATGACGACGAGGATGAAGAGTGCGAGCATCACCATCACCACCACGATGGTGACGACGAGGATGAAGAGTGCGAGTGCCACCATCATCACCATGACCATGACGGTGAGGATGAAGAATGCGATCATCACCATCACCACCATCATCATGCGGACGAGATTTTCGGCAGCTGGGGCATGGAAACACCAAGAAAGTTCTCTGAAAATGAGCTGCGGGAAAAGCTTTCCGAATTGGATAATGAAGAAAAGTACGGTACTGTTCTTCGGGCAAAAGGTATTGTGGATTCTGATGATGGAGAATGGATTTATTTTGACTACGTTCCGGGTGAGGTTGATATACGCCGGGGTGCTGCAGCGGTCACTGGCCGCTTCTGTGTGATTGGAGCCAAAATAAAAGAAGACGCGTTAAAGGAGCTGTTCTGCATTGGCTAAGCGACAGGACATGCCGGTCTATTTGTTCACCGGCTTTCTGGAGGCGGGTAAGACCCGTTTCATTCAGGAAACATTGGAGGATCGCCGCTTCTGCAATGGAGAAAGAACGTTGTTGCTCCTGTGCGAAGAAGGGGAAGAAGAGTACGAGCCGGACGAATTTGCAACGAATAGTGTCATGATTCGTACACTGGACGATCCGGCGGAACTGACAAAGGAGAAGCTTTCTGCATTGGCGGCTGAGACTGATGCAGAGCGTGTTGTTATCGAGTATAACGGTATGTGGCTGTTGGATGCGCTTTATTCTGCTCTTCCGGAGAGCTGGATGGTCTATCAGGAATTCATGTTTGCCGATGCCGGATCCATTTTGCTTTATAACAGTAATATGCGTCAGCTGGTCTATGACAAACTGAAAAGCTGCGAACTGGTAGTCTTTAACAGATTTGATTCCGGAATGGACAAAATGGAGCTTCACAAGCTGGTCAGGGCCGCTTCGAGGAGGGCGGATATCGCCTATGAGTACCGGGACGGAAGAGTGGAGTATGACGATATTGCTGATCCCTTGCCATTTGATCTGAATGCGCCGATTGTGGAAATCGGAGATGAGGACTATGCGACCTGGTATCGGGATCTGTCTGAGGAGCCGAAAAAGTACGAAGGGAAAAAAGTTCGATTTAAGTGCAGGGCACTGGTGAGGAAAAAACTTCCGGCGGAAACTTTTGTTGCGGGTCGCCACGTGATGACCTGCTGCGTGGAGGATATTCAGTTTGCCGGTTTGGTGTGCCAGTGGAAGGATGCCGAAACAGTTCGTGATGACAGTTGGATGATTTTGACTGCTGAGGTCCATTTTAAGTTTAATCGGGCTTACGGGAAACGAGGCCCGGTGTTGACTTACCTTTCTGCGACCCCTTGTGATGCGCCTGAAAATCCGGTGGCCACATTCTACTGAGGATATGAAGTATCGTTGCCTGGTCTTTGACCATGATGATACGACGGTGAACAGTACTGCTACGATTCATCACCCGTGCTTTGAGGCCTTTCTCAGGAGTTACTTCCCAGATCGCAGCTGCAGTCTTGAAGAATACTTTGAAAAGAATTTTTCTCCCGGCTTTGTCGCAATGTGCCGCGATGACTATGGAATGGATGACGAGATGATCCTGAAGGAGGCACAATACTGGCAGGAATATGTCCGGGATAAAATCCCTGAAGTATACCCGGGAATCCGCGAAATCATGGAAACGCATAAGCGCCGGGGAGGGTTGATTGCGGTGATTTCCCATTCCTATCGGCACAATATTCTCCGGGATTATGAGGCAAACTCTCTTCCGGCGCCTGACATGGTCTTTGGGTGGGAAATGCCTCCGGAACAGAGAAAGCCTTCACCCTGGCCGCTGCAGGAAGTCCTGAGGTATTTTAACCTTTTACCGGGGGAAGCGCTGATGATTGACGATCTGAAACCCGGATATGATATGGCCTGTGCATGTGGTGTTCCCTTCGCTGCTGCCGGATGGTCCAACAATATTGTTTCCATTGAATCCTTTATGCGTAAGAACAGTAGTCTGTATTTTAAACAGGTTTCTGAACTTGCAGATTATTTATTTGAAGACGGAGGCTGCTGATGACACCGGTACTTTACCTGATCATTCCCTGCTATAATGAAGAGGCCGTCCTGCCTGTTACGGCCCCGATGTTTCTAAAAAAAATTCAGGATCTGATCCAGAGCGGAAAAATCAGTGATGCCAGCAGGGTCCTGTTTGTCAATGATGGGAGCAGTGATGCCACGTGGAAGATTATCTGCGATCTGGCGTTACAGGATAAACACTATATCGGAATTGCCCAGAGCAGGAACCGCGGTCATCAGAATGCAGTCCTGGCCGGATTGATGGAGGCTAGAAACCTCTGTGACATTACAATTTCCATTGACTGTGACGGGCAGGACGATATCAACGCCGTGGATCGAATGGTGGACGCTTATCTGGATGGCTATGATGTTGTCTATGGGGTTCGGTCCAGCCGGGAAACGGACAGCTTTTTTAAACGATTTACAGCCCAGAGCTTTTACAAACTTCTTTCCGCAATGGGAGCTGAAGTTGTTTATAATCATGCCGATTATCGGCTGATGAGTTCAAGAGTACTGAAGGAGTTTGAAAACTTTCACGAGGTTAATCTCTATTTGCGGGGGATGGTTCCGCTGGTTGGTTTTCCGAGCACAACAGTCAGTTATTCCCGTGCGGAGCGAATTGCAGGGGAAAGCCATTATCCGCTGAAAAAAATGCTTGGGCTTGCCGCCGACGGCATCACCAGCCTTTCTGTAAAGCCTTTGCG
>AUXO011454521.1_pt1 | contig 13586 bp, 12 predicted proteins | sample 768731 | NCBI WGS metagenome assembly AUXO01 (sample SAMN02715735, study PRJNA202380) | gut metagenome | biome: sheep rumen | host: Ovis aries | place: New Zealand: Palmerston North
TATTCCCCTTATTCATCATCATCTGCTTCACCTTCATTGTCTTTGTGGAAATCAATATATCCGATGGCATCGCGCTCTTCCTGAGTCAGGCCGTAGAGGTGATAGACGAGGCGGTTGATTTTAGTTTGACATCTGCATCATGATTGTGACCTTTATTTGCACGAAACAGACAGTGCCTGTCCCCATGACTAGGGCGGGAAAACTAACAAAATAGATGGCGTTTCTTGATGCAAAGGCTTACAGAAGTCTGGAAAAGTCCGTATCCTTGTGGTTGTTTCTCCGTCCTCTTTATCATTTGGCGTAGCCAAGGAGTACGGCAGAAGTATTCTCCTACTCTCAAGACTGACCGGACTCTCTTATGGTTAATTCGTAAAGTTAGCTGATTATGAACAGATTAAAAGTGCTCGCCGGTACCCCGTGTTTTCCTTGTTTTCCATTGAACAAAGGACTCGCGGGGAATCTCAGCAATGGGGTTCCCCGCTTCCCTTCATGAATAATTTTATATCAAGTCGGACACCTTTTGTCCGTCACTATTCATAATTTTGCCTCCGAAATTGGAATTATAAATTATAGGAGATAGAATTATGAACAACTATGCAATTTTTATGAAAGTGCGTAATGTCATTATTGATGTTGCTGTTATCATCTACGCTAACCATCTTTGTAACGAAAGCCTTTCGCAGGGTCAGCAGCCATGGCTTTTAATCATAGCTTTCGTGTTGACCCTGCTTGCGGTACCTTTCCTGCTAGTAAATCTGCTGATACTCTGTCGCCATTACTTGCCTCTATTGAGACGTTTTGCAATACAGTTCATTAATGAAGAATAAACCCAATAGCATCATAATAATTATGAAGATTTCTAAGTTTATACAAAATTGCAAACCAGGGAACGTTTATAAGATAACGGAACCAATATCCTTTCCGCGTTTCCTAAAGACGCTGGTTTTTAAACAGCCAGAACCTGTGCTCTGTGTTTCCCATAGCTTCAGCAATATATGTTTGGTGAAATGCCTGTATGAATTATGTTCCAAGGAGGAATTTGTCAGATTGGCAGATCTTCCGCTTTTCTTGGATGATACACAGGATACGGATTTTAGTGGAATGTCAAAACGCATTCTTCCAGTAATCATGGAGGACAATATACGTTGGATTGTATTAAGTTCATTTCAAAAATTCTTGAAAATGAACGAACAAGAGATAGAACGACTTGCAAACGATTTTCAGTTGATAGTTGTTGCCATTGGTGTGGTTTAAACAGTATTTTATTATCATAACAGGAAAAAACATAGTAATCTTCAAATCGATAAAGTTATGAAAAGAATTATTACAATTATCAGTGCCGCTACTGCGGTATTGGCCTTTTACAACGAGGCAAAACGTGCTGGCTTGATAGAGCCACTGAATGTGAAACCATTTTCCATTCCAGTATTGACAAAGCGAGAACAGTGTGACGACGACGAAGATGATAAAAAAACTTAATATATCCATATCAGATATTTCAATTCCGAGAAAATATTGTAACTTTGTATCGATTATTAGTCTTTTCTGAAACTCAATATTAACTTAAAACAAATAGAACCAACTAAATATAGTACTATGGATAAATTCTCAATATTACAAAAAAGAGTAAAACGTGCTCTTGCTGAATACGAGAAACTTCGTAACGAATTGGACGTTAAAGATCCAATGCTCTATGAAACTATTAAGCGAGAATCTCAGCCTTTTATAAAAGGGCACTTCACCCTTGCAGTAGTAGGAGAAATGAGCGCGGGAAAATCTACATTTATTAATGCTCTTTTGGGACAAAGAGGCCTTTTGCCAAGCGCATATGGACAGACCACATGCGTGTTAACCGAAATCATGGATTCTGATAAAGATTCTATTAAGGTGACATTTGCCGACGGAAAAGTAAAAGAACTCGATGCAAAGAGCCTAAAGAGTCTTGTAGCAATTCCAACAGAATTTGAGAATCTCCCTGTTAATGAGGTTAACAGATTAATTGTTCATGGTCTTAGCTTTAAGGAAATTTACAAAAAGAAAGATTCCTTAGAAGAGCTTCTAAGCGGAATTGTTGTTGAAGAATCTTTGCTTAAGAAATATTGTTCTTGCCATAACAAGTCTAATATACCATTAAAAGTTGTTGTAAATCACCCTTTACCTGAAGCATACAAGGGATGGAAGATTGTTGATACCCCAGGAGTTGGTGCTATCGGTGGTATAGAGCAAGCTACCAAAGACTTCATCAATGGAAAAGATGATAATAACTACAATAATGTAGATGCAATTATCTTTGTAAACTCAGGACGACTTCAGTTACAACGTAGTGGTTTCAACCGCTTTGTTGAAGATACCTTTGATACAATTTACGATGAAGCAAGACGTAGGATGTTCCTTATCATCACTTGTGCTGCTGATCCAAACTTCATTGATAATGAAGACCAAGAATTAGAAAGAGCACACAAACTATTTATCGATAAGTATAAACTGAAAGAAGAACGACTTGTATGTGTAGATAGTATCTGTAGTATGTTCTCCGAATATGTAACATCAACAGGATTGGACTTGATGACATTAAAGAAAAAGAATGTCCCTGAAGATTGGTCAAATGAAGATTGGAAAGCTTCTATCAACGCTAGAGATGTATTTAAAGGTATGCTCGAAGAAGATGACAAAGAAGTTAATAATAAAAATCTTCTTAAATATTTTGACCAGTATTCTGGAATCAACGAACTACGAGAAAAGTTGAATGATTTTGCTGAGATTGAAAAAATGAAAGTTTTTCAATCTCTTATGAACCACATCAACAAGGATATTACAGCTCTTAAACTTTTGTTAAAAAAAAAGGAAGAGACATTAAGTCAAAGGTTAAAGTCCACAAAAGAAGAGTTCGGGAAAAAAGTCTCTGTAGAAAAGAATAAACTGGACAAGCTTAAAGCTAAAAAAGAATCTGATTTACAAAAAATCAGAGAGAATTACTCTAAGCAAAAAGTGTCAAATAGATTCAAGTCGATAGAAGATCAGATTCAAAACTTACGTTTTGAGGATTCTATATATAAGGTTAAGAATAAGGCAGAGAAATTATTAAATCAGGTTGAAACAAAAAAAACTGAGATTTATGATGAATTATCTGCAGAATTCGAAAAGACGTTTGACGCACTTCAAGAACAGTTGAAGGTTCCTCTTCCAACTGTCGATTTCACAGAACTGACACGTAAAGCTCATGCGGATAGTATTGTAGAACCAAGAACACCTATCGCTTGGGCTCAAAAGAAAACAGAAGGATTTGTTGGAAGTACCAAAAGATTCTTTGGTGGATTATTTGGAAACAAATCTTGGGGATATGAAAATGATTATAGTCGTCCTACCAAGTATAGTGAAGAAAAGGTTAATCACGAAAAAGAACTCAAGGAATTTAAAGGTCATGTTGTGAAAGAATTTACAAAAGAACTTTCATCATTCATTGAATCAATAAGTAATAAGATTGAGATACTTGGTACTGAAGTGTCAAAAACAATTGACGAAAAAATATCTGCTCAACAAACTCAATACGACAATGTATTGGCTGAGGACAACATTTCAAGTATTGAATCAGACTATAATGCAGTTGTAAATAAACTCGAGAAAGTAGAAGAGACAATAAATATATTAAAAAGTATATGATAGACAGAGTTGATCTTCAAGATAAAATTCGTGAATATGCAGACGGTCTCATTATTGATCAAATTGGTGAAACCGAAATTTCTCTGTTCACGTCAAAAGCCAAAAATATAGTTGAATATGCTTTCGATGAATACATCAACGAGCAATATCAATTATTCTTAAATCGTGTTCAACCAGAAAAGTTGGCAGAATATTCCAGTTTTACCGATGGATATGTCTCCCAAATGAAAAAATGGGTAACAGAACATGGTATTAGCTTAACTCGCGTGGAATTATATAATCCACAAGAACTTGTTCAGATCCAGGAAACGCCCGAATCTGAGGATACTCCAAAGAAGAAAGATAATACGCCATTGTTCATTGCTTTAGGAGGCACTGCGCTTGCTGCAGGTGTTCTACTTCTTCCAAGTGTAATATCGTTACCAGCCTGCATTGCAACAATCACACCTATAGCTGCAATAGCTATAGAAATTATTGCATTAGGATTGGCATATAGAGCATACAAAAAAAGAAGCACTGAACAAAATACAAAGGTTGAACCAGAGATAGTTTCTTCAAAGGAACGTAAAGAAACGTTCGAAGACGATTTGGAGGTACTAAAAGATCGTCTCATCAAAGAAATTTGGTTGCAACTTGATTCTTGGTTAGATACTGCAGTAGCAGCATCTGATTCGCTTATCAATAATTATGTATCATAAATTTTATGGTTATGAAATATCAATCAAGACGTGACAAGGCTAGATTAATGGTAAATGGCCAAGATAAACAAAAAGCCGTAAAGCAACCTACTCAAAAGTTTGAACAAAACCATCAACTTGCAGCCCCTCAAGATGGGGCAATGATGGATATTGACAAAGCACAACAAACTTTGTCTCAGCCTGAGTTGTTGAATAAGCTTATATCTATTGACAGATTCGTTGGACGTACGTATTTAAACAGTATTGAAACATCTGCAATCATACCATTAAAGAAAACTATAGTAAAGAATGGTAAGTCTGTAGAAGTTTTTAACATGTCTGGTGAACCAGAAAATCTGCCAAGTTTTAGATGGTTTAGAATCGACAAAATCGTATATGATAAAAATGTGTTTTTTGCAGACAAGTTTTCCATGCTATTTAACGCATTACATTCTGAAGCTGCTCAAGTCGCTTTGGTTCTCGACAAAAAAAACGGTGTCACAAGATTATACTTGGGTGCAAGAGATAATAATGACAAGGCATATAATCTCTCTGGCCAGACATTAGAAGCTGCAATAAATGGCTTCCTTACTGGCGTACAGTCCACTATCGTTGATAATAACGACGTTAAAAATTTAACTAATCAGTATGCGTCCCCTGCTGTGGCATGTGTAAGTGGGGTTGCATCTCTTCGTGACGACAAAAAGGAAAAATTTGTCCAAGGACTTGAACGGCTGATTAACTCAACTACATCAATTCCATCTTATTCTGCTTTCTTCATCGCTGATTCTGTTGCAGAAGCGGAAAGAGTAGATATTGTGAATGCATTTCAGCAGATTTACAGGCAACTCTCTCCTTTTGAGGAATTTCAAACATCGCTTTCAAAATCTGAAACAACATCTCTCACAGATACTATTACAGAAGGTATTACAAATACTATAGGAAAAACAATTGGTAGAACAATTACTAATGGAACAACCTATACGACAACCAATACCAAAACTGAAGGTAAATCTGTAACTGATGGCACGTCAAGCGGTTGGAGTTATTCTGAGTCAAAAGGAGAATCCGCTAATTTTACACCATTTGGAATTGGTGGTAGCGATAACTGGAATGAGTCTGAAGGTTATAATTACCAAGAAAATCATTCCGAGACAGTGCTTTCACAATTGTCAGAAGCAGTATCTAAAGGTGACATGCATCAGGTGTCTGATTTAACACAGCAATTAGTTCAGGATGCTAAGATGAAGCAGACTGCACGGGCGAAGGCATCAGGTACTTCTCAGTCCAAAACTTTACAGGTGACGACAAAGGATCTCCATGTCAAAGATTTGATGAATACAATTGAAACACAGATTAAACGTCTACGCAATGCTGCTCCTTTTGGTTTGTGGAACTGCGCTACATATTTCTTATCTGATAGCGAAAGCACATCAAGAGAAATAGCAAATATTTACAAGGGAACAATTGTGGGAGAAGAATCTGGTTTGGAAATTTCCGCACTTAATTCATGGGATGAAAGCAGTCCGATTAACGCTGAAGTCGTGAAGTATCTTAGCTATGGCATCAATCCTAGATTTATAGTGGATGGACAGAATGTTTCAGCAGGAACAACAGTAAGTAGTAAAGAACTCGCTATTCATATGGCTCTCCCTCAATGTAGCGTACCTGGTATTGTTGTTCAAACCAAGGCTTCATTTGGTAGAAACGTTACAAGGCATTCGTCTCTTCGATTAAAAGAAGATGATGATAATTATAATGGTGAAGAAGCTAAAATTGATGTATTGGCAAAAGATAATAATGTAGAATTTCTCAAACTCGGCAACGTTCTGCATCTTGGTGAAATAGACACCAAGAATGATGTTTGCTTAGATCTTGATGATCTTACAAGACATACATTTGTTACTGGTACAACAGGTAGTGGTAAGTCTAATGCTATGTACCTTATACTTAAATCCCTATATGATGCCCAAAAGAAATTTTTGGTCATTGAGCCAAAGAAGGGTGAGTATAAAAAAATTCTTGGTGGACTAGACAATGTTTCTGTATATGGTACAAATCCATATGAATCAAAACTCCTAACCATAAATCCATTTTCTTTTGATTATAAAAAGATATTGGTTTATCAGCACGTAAATCAATTGGTTGAGATATTTAATGCATGCTGGCCGATGTATGCTGCAATGCCAGCTGTATTAAAGAAGTCTATCTTGGACGCATACAAAGCGTGTGGTTGGAACACAAAATTATCCAAGCCATTGGATATTAATAATGTTCTGTTTCCAACAATAGAAGATGTAATAATTGCATTGCGTAAGTATATTAACAGTTCTGAGTATTCGGCTGATTCAAAAAGTGATTATAAAGGAGCCATTGAGACACGTCTGTTAGATTTAACAGAGGGAATGACAGGACTTATGCTGAATTCCGGATTCGAGATTTCAAACAGCAATCTCTTTGATTCCAATGCTATAATTGATCTACATGAAATTGGTAACAGTGAAACCATATCATTGATAATGGGAATGTTAATTCTTAAACTCAATGAATATAGGATGTCAGGTTGTGGTATGAATGAACACCTTTCCCATGTGACAGTTTTAGAAGAAGCCCACAACATCCTGAAGAGAACCTCAACTTCTCAAAATCAAGAGTCATCGAATCTGATAGGAAAGTCAGTTGAAATGCTTAATAATAGCATTGCAGAAATGCGTACCTATGGTGAGGGATTCATCATTGTTGATCAATCACCTTCACAGGTCGATATGTCTGCTATACGCAACACTAATACAAAGATTATTCTCGCCCTTCCAGACGAAGATGATTGCAGAGTTGCAGGAAAATCTATTGGTCTTTCCGACGAGCAGATAGACGAGATTAACAAACAAAAAGTAGGTCAAGCAATTGTTTATCAAAATGATTGGGAAGAACCTGTTCAATGCTCGATTGATCTATTTAAGGCATCTTATCCGTATAAAAAACAACCAGATAAAAAAATACTTGATGACTCTTATGAATACCATGTAAGTATCGATCTTATTAAGTTTCTTATTGCTGGGAGATTGAATGTCGGACCTAAGTTTAATCTTAGCAGGGTTATAAATGATATTTCAAATGCCAATGTACCTTCAACATTAAAGTTCACGGTATGCAAGATGGTCAAAGAATTCAACGAGACAGGAACTTGTAAAATTTGGCAAGATCACTACTTCAGGGAGTTAAGTGAATTAGTATCGTCTTTCATTGACAAAAACGATGAGATAAAAGCAGTTATGCTTCAAACTTCTCAGTTAGGTCCCAATGAACTTACAAATTCTATCGCAGATCTACTTGTAGATGATTTGGCAGACCTCACTAAGGGTGAAATATGTACAGTCATACAATGTCTTATGCGATACCAATCTACACAATCAGTAGAGATGTTAAAGATTTACAATAGTTGGAAAAATAATTAATCATGATAATATGTTAGAAGCAGCAGCAAGCGCAGTTGGAGAGGCACTTGAAACTTCAGCAGCAACGATAGAAAACACTTTTGGCGGTACTCTTGACTCGAGTTTTGTTGAGAGTAAACTTGAAGGCCCGGAAGAAACGTGGTTAGGAGAAAATCTTGATATGGAAAAGCACCACATTCAAGAAGGAACAGATCCTCTCCTTCAGGAAGTAGATAATTCTTCCGTACATGAACTTCTCAATGATTATGACTGGAGTTCAGAAATACTTGATTCAATTAGATCTGTTCAAGAAACAGAAATCTATAAGGATGCAAATTTGCAAGAAGGTATCGTAAATGATAGACCATGCTTACAGAATCCAGAAATAGACTGGGAACAAAGGACACCTGTTGTGTTAGATAGTGATGTTGCAGCTTTGTCTAGAGGTGAACTGCCATTTGGATTTGGTCAATTGGATGGTTTGTTCTCCATTTCAAATAAAGAACGAGCAATGCAAGGTATGGCACCATTAGATAGCAAAGGTCAAGCGTTTGAATTGCACCATGTGGGACAAAGAATGGATAGTCCTCTAGCAGAATTGACGACTGAACAACATCGGGGTGCTGGCAATGATGCCGTTTTACACGAAAAAACTTCGCCAAGTCAAATTGATAGAGGCGTATTTCAAACTGAAAGAATGGATTATTGGAAAGCTCGTGCAGAAATGCTTAATTAAATAATAATTATGAGTAAGATTATCGATATATTGAATAATTTGCCATCTCCCAAAAATGCTTATGGCAGTTTAGATGTTAATCAAATAGCATCAGCTGAAGCAAAGTTAAATCTCCACTTTTCTTCAGAATACAAAGAGTTTTTACAATATGTAGGTGCTCTCGTTTTTAAAGGAAATGAGATCTGTGGCGTTGTTCCATACCCTTCACTTGATGTTGTTAGTGAAACAACAAAAGCAAAAGAGCATGATAGTGCTTTCCCAAAATCTATGTATGTAATAAGCTCATTACATATTGATGGAATTCAGATTCTCCAGAATGAGAAGGGTGAAATATTTCAGTATGTACCGCTACAATTTACGAAGAAGATTTATGGCTCGTTAGCAGCGTATCTTGAGTCACTATGATTAAGCTTGAATCAACAGATAATTCCTTTACTGATGTTAGTAAATACGAAAACATCAGTGAAGGAAGACTCGACGGTCGAATGTTTATTGCTGAGAAGATGGCAATAAGCGAATGCATCAACACTTTAAAGAATTTCCAAGAGAATTATCTGGAGGAATACAAATCTGGCGATGTGGAATCAAGGAATGATATATTAAATGGATTACATTCGTCGTTTTGTAATTCATTAGGTGTCAATGCTTTATTAAAATTTGAGCCTATGGGCGTTTTTCAAATGGGTTATCATGATCCTGAAACAAACACTGTAGCAATTAACGATATGATGCTTCGTGATTCGGATCCTAAAGAAATAATCCAAACAGATCTTCACGAAATTCGACATGCATTCCAAGAAAAGGCTGTCAGAATGCCCTTTTCTGTTGATGTAGATGGTGCTACCATTCAACAATGGGAAGACAATTTTGCCAACTACATAAGCCCGGAATTGGACTTTGAAGCCTACCTAGACCAGCCAGTTGAAGCTGATGCAAATAATTTTGCCAGTATAGTATACGATAATGCATTTAACAACAAGCAGGTATGAAAGACGATCAGTTGATTAAACTATTAAAGGAAGAAGGATATCCTTCTCACATGATTGAGAATACAATTTCAAAACTCAAAAAATTGTCATCTCCTATAGACGAATCGTTTGAGAATTGGTGTAATACTGGAGTACTCCCACTAGACTGTATTGGTGGATATACATTCGAAAAGCTCACTCAGGATTATAAGATGAAACCAGTAGGAGCCTTTTTAACTCTTGACTGGCTTGTTAGAGAACCAGAAAAAGCTAGTGCTGCATTGTTAAAAGGAAAAAGATAATAGCATGTCCAAACTCAAAAAATGTCTGTACCTCATTAACCTGTTGGAGCGCAAGGGTGCTTTGACGCTGAAGGAGATAAATGACTATTACCAATACTCGTCGCTCTATGAGGGTGAGGAAATACAGCCACGTACATTCCTAAGATACAGGGAATATATAGAAGGGACTTTCCCTTGCTATATTGAGTTTAATCAACGAAGGGGTAAGTATGAGTTACACCGTCATCAAGCTTTTTATGGTGAGGAAGATTCGCTTTATGACTATCTGCTGTCAGCCTATCATATTGAGGATATGACGGAACTGGCTCTGAAACACCGCGACAAGATAATGTTGTTAGAGGCTCCGACTGGAGTTGAGAACGTGCAGATAATACTCGAGGCGATTGACAAGAAAAGAGGTATAGAGTGCGATTATTACTCTTTTAACCATAAGACGGTTAAGCATCAATTACTCATTCCCTATTTCCTACGTACCTGGGAACAGCGTTGGTATCTTACAGCCGAACCAGACAACCACCATCATGGTATTTCCATCTTTGCATTGGAAAGAATGGAAAATATCACGTTGACAAAAGAAAAGATGTTACCTTCTCACAAAATAACTGCCGAAGAATACTTTGACGGATGTTTTGGAGTAAACCATTCTGATAATCAAAAGCCTGAGAAGATAAGGATTAAAATATATGGAGCACAGGTAGAGTATGTCAGAGCATTGCCAATTCACGAATCACAAAAAGAAGTTGAGACAAAACCAGATTGGAGTATCTTCGAGTATCGGCTTGTTCCATGTTACAATTTCTACCAGCAGCTCTTATGGCATAGGGAGAAATTAGAAGTTCTTGAACCCCAGTATGTCCGCGATGAAATCAAGATGTCAATACAGAAAATGCTTGAACATTACTAATAGTGCGGCGAATAAGCAGGTCAGTATCTTCTTCATATCTTCATTTCACTTAATCTCAAATTATGGCACAAAGTTAGTTATTCCAGTCCTTCAGACAGGAAGCGTCTTAGATGAAGGTGAGTAATGTCATCAAGTAAACCAGGGAACTCTGGTTTATTCTGGTTTATAATTATTTAAGACAGAAGATGATGTTATATTCGAATAATGTTGTACCTTTGCATGTACCAATAACAACAGTCATGCCAAGACAGACGCGGAAAAAGAGCGGGACAGGTATATATCACGTCATGCTTCGTGGTATCAACCGCCAAGACATCTTTGAGGAAGAAGAGGACTACCTTCACTTTCTCAAGAGCATGAGCCTTATTGCTGACAGCAAGGATGACGCTGGCCGTCACATACCTTCGCCATGCACATTCTATACCTATTGCCTTATGCCTAATCACATTCACCTTCTGCTTCAGGAGCGCACGGCTTCCATAGGCGAGATAGTGAAGCGTTTACATACGCTTACTATTACAACAAGAAATATGCGAGGAACGGCCATTTGTTTCAAGACCGTTTCAGGAGTGAACCAGTAGATGACATTGCATATTTTAAGACGTTGCTGCGCTATATACACCTGAATCCCGTTCATGCAGGAATCAGCCAAAGCGTGAATGAATACAAGTGGAGCAGCTGGAAAGAATATGAAGGTAACAATGCAGTCCTCTTCCCTGTTTGCAGCATCCGGCCTGTGTTGGACAGAATTAGTTGGACAGAGCTCTCAGACTTTGTCAATGAACCCCAAGACGGCGATTGCCCGATTCTCGAAATGAAAGATGAAGAGCCGCGCCGCTCAATCTCTGACGAGGAAATCAGGACCATACTTAGATGTGATTACAACATTTGCAGTGGCAGTGATTTCCAAAGACTTGATAAAAAACAACGGAACAATATTATTAAATCATTATGCGAGAGAGGAGCAGGAGCCAGACAATTGTCAAGAATTACAGGCATCAGCTACGGCATCATCCAGAGAGTGAAATAGACCAGAGAGTCCCCTGGTCTATATGCCGAAAGCGAGAAAATGAACAAATCCATCATATTTTCACAGTATGATGTGTTGGAATTGAAAAAATATGTGTAATTTTGCACCGTGATTCGTAAGATTCACGACTTTTTGATGGCTCTACATTCCCAATCACCACCTCGGACATCGAAGAGCCAACTCCAGAAAGAGCGTCGGCGCATAGTGTGCAGGCGTTTCAACGACTGGAGTGGCTTGTGGTGAGCCGGGAATGTGTAGAAATAGCCTGTGCATTTCTATTGAAGTAAAGTTAAATTCAAAGTATAAACCGTATGAAGAATACTATTTTGCTAATTCTTTGCATTGGAAATCTGACTGTGGCATCAGCCCAAATCAAGGTGGCGGACGATGCCTATAAAAAACAGATGTCCGCAAGTAAATATGTGACCGAACCACTATCAATTAACAATAACTTCAATGCGTATGACGGTACCTTTCTATTTAATTATCATCAGAAGAATATCGTCGGAGACACTCTATATACCAATGGAGCAAAAATGAAATGCTTTGTGGTTAATCATAATGAGAAGAGCATAAATTGGAAAGATTTTAATGAAAGCCCCATTCCACAAGGCTATTACCGTGTAACAGGAATCTTCATTGGCAAGGATGCCAGAGGCAAAGAGATTGCTGACGAGCTTTACGCATTAGTCGATAGTGGTTATACGAGCAATTTATCAAGTCGTGAAAGTTTGGAAAGAGAGCTATCGTTAGGAGGTGGTATGACATTAGCAGAATTAAACACATGGGTGCAAGGCGAACAATTAAAAGGAGAGAAATGCGACCTAATTCATTATTGCGGTGCATGGCATAGATTGGAATCGTTAGATGCTTCTTGTGTTTATTACACAAAAATTGACGGAGATTATGAGCGTTACTTCCTCCCTGTCAGATTCTACAATCTCATATGCAATGAACTTAAAGGAAAAGATGTCTATCTAACCTATAAACGTTTTGGGGGAGGATATACGTATCCATCAGATAGAAAAATCAAAGATGCACTTACGGGAACGGTTGTTTTCCAAAAGGATTCGTTATTCCACTGTATTGACGTTGTTGTGAATGATAATCTATCTACGTGTTGCGTGCTTGAAGGTGAAAAGAGCGGAAAATTTGCAATTAAAATTGATCGACTATCTGAATCTGACAAATCAGAAAACAATAACGAATGTATGAGTTATTATAGTACCGTAACAGACAAGATGACAATCTGGCAGCCAGACCCCTATACAAGATCAAAAGGAGAGCTGATAAGAGACCGCCACTTTCATGTTGATAATTATGGTGAAGGAATATCCGTCTCAAATGAAACAGAAAGGTGGCTCATAAAGGTTGATGATTTGAATGCCATCTATGCTGAAACAAAGCGATACGAAGCACTAACTGCGGCTCAACAGAGACAGAAAGCTGAAAAGCAAAGAAGAGAAAGAACTGCAAGGGAAGCCCAACGCAAGCAAGAATTATGTGCTCAGTATGGCAATGAATTCGGAACGCTCATTGCAAGTCGCAAGGTTGCTTTGGGCATGACACCAGAAATGTGTCGGAAAGCATGGGGTACGCCTATACAAATATCGAACATGGTTGACGCTACAGGCAAATATACCGTTTGGAAATATAATTTTAAGACATGTATTTACTTCTATAATGGCATTGTTGCCAGAATTACAAACTAATAGAATTGCTATATGGATAAGACAGATATAGTTCCTATGGGGTTACAACTTCACCCCATCGTTGGCTTCCTGTTCAGTCATCGGCTTAGTGGGTATCATGGGGATGCGGTTCCGGTGAGCACTTTTTCAAGGAAAAATTTTGAGATAAAGGAAAATGTTATTA
>AUXO012907898.1_pt1 | contig 13586 bp, 16 predicted proteins | sample 768731 | NCBI WGS metagenome assembly AUXO01 (sample SAMN02715735, study PRJNA202380) | gut metagenome | biome: sheep rumen | host: Ovis aries | place: New Zealand: Palmerston North
ATAATAAGAGAGATAGGGGACGAGTACGCACACAAAGACGTACACCTATCTAACAAGATTTATACTTTAACATATTGTATAAATGAAATAGTACAAGCCACTAACAAAAAAATAGAGCGTATATACACTAACGTATCAGATGAGGAAAAAGACCAGTAAATTAAGTGTATCGCCGATAATATACAATAACGGCAATAGAAAAATAAACATAAAATTAGACGATAGAGAGGTGTTTTTAATGTATGATGATTTTAAAGAGTTAGACCAAGATAAAAAGGATTTAGCATTTAAAAACGATAGATTAACTAAAAACTTTTTAATAGTGCTATTAAGACAAGCATATACAAGACAAGATAAAGAACAAGACAACGAGCAAGACTTTTCTTTAAATGATTATGAGTTTTACGATTATATCTTATATAACATATCAGATAAAAACACCATAAATAAAGACGGCGAATTAACAAGACAAATGGAAAACGCCTATAAAACACTATTAAATAATAGTATGATAGATGACGTTTACAAAGAATACACAAACCTAGCAATAAATGGAGGTAAACAAGTATTATACACTCTATCACGTTTGTTATATTTACAAGATAAGTATAAAGATAGTGAAATAGGGCAAGAGATAGATAAAGCGATTAAAGAGTGGCTAGAATTAATAAAGTCTTTTGATGAAAACAAAGACCCTAAAAAATACAAGCAAGATTTAATAAAAACAAAAGATAAAGACAAGCGTACGCAAATAATAAAAGACTATAACAGAAAACTAAACGCACGCATATTGTATCAGATAATACCAAGTTTAAATTATGATATTTACGCTTATAGAAGATTTAGACCATATACGACAATATGGGATTATGACGAGATAAGCAACGAGGATTTTATAGGCTTTTTAGATACCTACATAAATAACAGATTAAACGATAGCAAGACATATAACAGATATGACGAGGACTTTAACAAGTTTATAAATGATTTAGAGAGCATAATTAATATAGATAATTTCGAGAGAGATAAAGCAAAAGAGATACAAGATATTAAAGATAAATACGGCATAACAGACGTTAAGGAACATAACGAGGAAATAGACCAAGAAACACAAAACGCCTTTTTAGATGAAATAGCAAGCCTATATCACGAGTATTTAGAAAAAGATAAAAGAGCATTTAAAATACAAGACGAGGACGATATAAAGATATGGCGAGATAAAGCCGATAAGTTTATAAAACATTTAGAAACATACGACGGCGTAGCGTTAAACGGCTTATTTACAATGGATTATACGTTAGAACATTTAGCATATAACGATTATCAGAAAAAGGCTTATAAACTGGATTTAGAGGACGATATAAAGGTAATAAAAGATAAATCAGATACAACAACACCAGTACAAGACGATACAGAACAAGAGGACGACCAAACGCCTATATCAAAGTTAAGAAACCATAGTTTAAAGCATAGCGACACCCAAGAACGCGATTATATTATGATGAGTAGTACTAAACAAGCCAACGATTTAGTAAATAGTATGACAAGTTATGCTAGTTATAACGAGAGTATTTATTCTATACAAAAGAACATAAACGAGTTAGAAAACAAAGGCAAAAAGAGTGCTAGCGATAAAGACAGATTAGATTATTTAAAAGACAAGTTAGCAAATAGAATAAAAACGCGTGAGGAATTAGAGCAAGAGGAAAAGCAATTAATAGATACCAAAAAAGAGATTAGCGAAAAATTAACAGAGATAGACGACCAAGACGACATAAACTATTTAACTGGATTAAGTAAAGACATAGATAAAAGGCTAGAACAGATAAAAACACAAAAGAACGATAGTGCGTTAGTAGTACAACAAAACTTATTTACTAACGATATAGAATATAACGGCAAGTATATAACAACGTCCATAGATATAGATAATTTCGATTTAAGCAAGTTTACAGATGAGGGAATAACTATTTTTCTTTATATGATAGACCAAATAATAACAAACCCTAACATAAAGGATTTAACGTTTGATATAGACTTTATCTTTAACAAGATGAATAAGTACAAACACAATAAAAAAAGCGTTGTCAGAAAAGAGATAGAAAACTTAACGGACATACTCTATAATATGAATATCAGAGTTATAAAAGAGGACAAATTAAACAATTTAGAGGTAGGACGTGAGTTAAGAGTTATTACTGGTAGACAATGGGTAAAAGACAAAAAAGAGATTAAAGATAGCAACGGATTAAAGAGTATGACTATTACATTTAACGAGGATTTTAAAACAATGATACTTAACTCTAAAACAAAAACAACACGTTTAGGGGACATAAAACAAGTAAACCAATTACAATATTTTAAAATACCATTAGACTTAATTACATTAAAGAATAAAAAAGTTAGGAATTTAGGCTTATACATATTGCAACAAGCCAAGATAGACAGAAAAAACATAGAGAGAGGACTACCTCTTAAAAGAACAATGAAACACCTTTATAACAACGATTATTTAAAACTAAAATACAACAAGAAACAGGGACAATTTAAAAAAGATATAGTCTATAAGTTAGAGGACTATTTAAACCAGTTAGAAGATAATAAAATAATCCTATATAATACGGACGCGTTCGACAAGTTAAGATATGATTTAAGCAATAAACCAATAGAAGAACAAAAACGTATTTTTGATAACGAGGTAATAGAGATACGAGTTATACCACAAATAATAAGTAATGATGACGAGGCAACTATAAATTAGTTGTCTTTTTTTTATTTATTTTTACATTTTAACCCCCTATACCTTAACGTACTTTATCAGATGAGAAAACAACACCCACCTACCACGTAAATACACAATAATAAAAGATTTATAACTTTTTTTTGGATTAAAGCCCCATATATCAGATTTAAGAGGTACAACCTAGACACCGAGAGCAAGACCTTTAAAAAATACGCAAGATACACATATAACCCCCTCTTTTTAGACAAAAAACGACATAATCCGACAAATAACTACAAATAAAGACAAAACAATACCCATATTAAAGGGGTATGTAATTAGGGTATAGTTAAGAATAAAACACCCTTATTTTTAAGTGTTATAGCGTACAAGTACACTGGTGTACTAGCGTACTGGTGTACCATAGACAATATAACGATTTTATGCTATACTATAAGTAGGTAATTTAATAAATTATTTAATAAATTAGGAGGCGACCAAGCATTATGGCACAGATATACAGAACGCCTACAAAAGAGCAAGTCTTAAAAGAGGCTAGCGACGAGTTAAGGGAAACATTAACAAAAATGCTAGATATATACGACATACTATTTAAAGACCCTCCTAGCGACAAAAAGTTTAATAAAAGATATATGGATTATTTTACAGAGTTTAGTACTATTTTATTTCAGATAGAGAGCGAAAACGCACGTTATACAGATGAATTTATAGCAAGTAGTATTAATAATCTATATGACAAGATATTTAAACATAGGAGGTACTAAAATGGCACAAATAAAAGACCATTTAAAAGAGTATGATAAAAAAGACAATGATATAACGTATAAAATGCAAGTATTAGAGGAAACTTTATTAATCAGTAAAAAGGACAACACCAAGATATTAAACATATTAGAAAAAGCCTATAAAACAAGTAGAGTAATGCAAGACGACGAGATAGAGGATTTAATAAACCAAGCATATAACGAATTAATAACAAGCGATATGGAGGTGTAATTTATGGATTTATTAAACGCTTATACGATAGCAAACAAAACACGAGATAAACTTAAAGACCTAGATAAAGACAAGCAAAAAAAAGCAATAGAAAACTTATCAGAACAAGAACAAGAGGCTTTTAACGAATTAATGCGAGGACAAATAAGAATAAATTACGTATTTAAAGATGATGACAGAGCCGATTATACAGAGGACGTAGACGAGTTAAAAGAACGTTGCGAGGCTATTAAAAACGCAATAGATAGTTATAATACGCAAGATTTATGGTATACAAAAGAGAGCATAACAAACCCGTACATATTACAAGTATTAGCACATTGTATTAAAGATACCGATAAAGATTTAGACGTAGAGAGAATAAACGAATTAATAGGCAACTATAACCGAATTAACGACTTTATATATGATAACTATGATAACGAGGCGTATAGCGATATAATCCAGTTTTACGGCACGATAGTAGACAAAGACAATAACGGATTTTATGAGGTAAACGACGCAATAGCAAACAGAATATTAACAGATAACGACTTTAACGTTAAAGATAAAGACGATTTAGAGGACATAAAGCAAGCAATTAGTTTAACGTGGGAAAACAAAAAGGAAATATTAGACCCTAGCACGATTAACGATATTTCAGAAAAACAAAACGGCATTAACTTTAAACAATTTATCTTTTGTGAGGAATACTTAAAGAGAGGCAAGATAAAACCAACTTGCGAGCATTTAGGTATATCACGTAATACGGCTTATTTATGGCTTAAAGATGATAAAGTACAAGAGTATTTAAAGAACAGACAAGACGAGATTAAAAAGGAAACAGACGACACCTTTTTACAGACATATAGAGCAAGTTTTAATCAATTAAACAAGATGATTAATAGTTATGGAATAGATACAACCGATAAAATAAAAGCAATAGACGTGTTTTTAAAGCATTATGAGAACATAGAGCGATTAAAACAACCAAGTACAATGTATGAGGATTAAATAACGTGATACGATACCCAGTTAAGACAAACAAATACAATAACAAAAAAGTAGTAATAGATAATATAACGTTTGATAGTAAATTAGAGGCAACAAGATACAGAGAGTTAAAACTATTAGAACGTAAAGGCATAATTAAGGATTTAAAACTACAACCAAGTTATGAATTAATACCCAGTTTTAAAAAGGGCAATAAAACATATCGTAAAACGTGTTATATCGCCGATTTTTGCTATTATGATAACGAGTTAGGTAAAACTATAATAGAGGACACAAAAGGCTTTAAAACAGACGTCTATATACTTAAAAAAAAGTTATTCGAATATCAGAACAAAGACTTAACAATAAGAGAGGTAAAAGCGAGGAGGTAAAATTATGAGTTTAAAAGATGACGTAAAAGACCTAAAAGAAGAAACAAAAGAGGTAAAACAAGAGCATAGTTTAGCGTGGGAAATAATCCACGATTTAAAGGTAGAAAACAAGACAATTAAGATACTATTAGGATTAAGCATTATAACAAACATAGTAATAGCAATACTTTTAAAATAGGAGGTGTTTTTAATGGCAAGCGATAAAATATTTAAGATATTAAAGACCATAGCCACATTATCAGATAAAGACAATATAAGTAAAGAGTTTAATTTAGTACAATATAAGGACTTAAAAAACCCTATATTAGATATTAGGAAATGGGACAATAACAACGACGATAAAAATATGCTTAAAGGCATAACTTTAACAGATGATGAGGCAAGAAAACTAAAAGACGCTTTAAACGAGTACTATAAAGAGGCGTAAATATGGATTTAGACTTTAACATAGACTTATCAGATATAACAGATATAAACATAGATTTAGACGTAATGCTTAACGATTTAGTACAAATATTAAAAGATTTATTAGGCAAGTAAAAAATACTTGTCTTTTATAATGCTATGACATACAGAGCCAAGAGCAACACGAGAGGCGAGAGCAAGCGAGGACAAACCAAGACATAACAACCAGTACGTCCCCCTCCTATATACCCGTATGCTTGTTTTTTAGGTACTACATATCTATACATACTATATATATACACACGCACACGTAATTATATATAAAAGAGTACACTAACGTACTGGTACACCCCCGTATCATTTAGGGGTATGGGTGTTTTATATGGAAATACAAAAAGGGTGGTATACGCCAAAAATATATAAAAAAATAACAGATTAAGGAACAAATAAACCATTAAAGGACAAATAACTACCATTTACGGAATTATTAAAAAAATATAGTGTAATTATGTTATGCTAGTAAATTAAATATTTATGTTTTTAATCTATTAAAAAATGACAATGGGTATTGTCATCATAAATACAAGCCACTTGTTATAAAATAGCGTGATATAACGTATATATAGCAACGGATTAATGCTTTTTTATGTATAGTTAAAACCTTATAAAACCTAACCAAAAAAGTATAATAACAAGTACACAAATGTTCACTAAAAAAGTATACCAGTACGTACACGCAAGTTGACTAAAAAAGAGTTTTAAAAAGTATAACCAAAACTATACAAAACTTTACTAAAAAAGTATACCTACATACGCGTTTAATTTCAGTAAAAAGAGATTATCAGATAAAAGGGTGTTAGGGTGTACCCTTATTGTAATTGTTAGGACTTTTAAAAAGTGCTATACAAATACGTTGCTTGTTTATGAAATAAAAAAACGTATTGTAATACAATTTCAGTACTTGCGTGTATCGGTATGTATCAGAAAAATAGTTAAAAGTGTCCTAAAATGTATTAAAGTGTATCAGAGTGTACCGACCTTTTTACTCTTTAACGTATCGGTGTACTGGTACACTGGTGTACTATAATACTAAAAATATAGGAATTATAATGTCGTACTTATTAAAACCATTGTTTTATAAAGAGTATATCGGTGTACTGGTGTACCATATAATAATATGGAATTTAAATGTCGAGGACACCATAAAAACGGAATTTAAATGTCGAGATGATACCTAAAACGGAATTGTAATGTCGAACGACACCCTTTAAACCCTTATAAAATAAGGAAACTAAAAAACCAAGTAGAATATAAGTAGATATTAAAGGCAAAAAGTGGCGTATTTTAGCAAACGCCATTTTGCTATAATAATACACATACAGAGGCAAAAGCCTTTAAAAGTTGTTATATCAGATAGGAGGTAATAAGATGATAAACGACCAAGCAATAAATGAAATAAAAACACATTTAAAAGATTATTTAGAAGAAAAGGGATTAAACACTAAAAGACTTTTTAATTGTTTAAATCCTAGCCACGAGGACAAAAACCCAAGTATGAGTTATGACGGCAAAAAAGATATAGTACATTGTTTTAGTTGTAATGCTAGTTATGATTTAATCAGTTTATACGCATTAGATAACAACCTAGACAATAGTAAAGACTTTAAAAAGATATTAGAGGATTTAGCGTTAAAGTATAACGTAGATTTACAACGAACAACAGAGGAACAACAGAACAGAATTAAAAAAGTCATAAACGCCATACCTAAAAAAGAGGATTATACAAAGTATATAAACAAGTGTAAAAAAGACATAGACAAGACGGATTATTTATTAAAACGTGGTATATCAGAACAACTACAAACAAAGTATAATATCGGCTATGACGTAAAAGATAAAATGATAATCCTACCAATTAGCAAAACGTGTTATTTAGGACGATATACAGATGATACAAACAGATACAAACACCATAAACCAAAAGGAACAACTAACGAGATATTTAACGGCAATTATTTAAAAGATAGTGATTTTAAAACTATTGTATGGGTATGCGAGAGCATTATAGACGCTTTAAGTTTAGAGGAAATTAACGAGGACATTAAAGCAATAAGTTTAAATAGCGTAAATAATGCTAGTCAGTTAGTACAAGAGGCAAGAGATAACAATTATAAAGGTGCTTTTATGTTAGCGTTTGATACAGATACAACTGGAATAAATGCAAGTATGGATTTAAAAGAGGATTTAGACGCCATAGGTATTAAAACACTTATTTTTAATAGCAATATAGATAAATATAACGTTTATTCAGATGACGGAAATACTATTAAAAACAAAGATATTAACGAGTGGCTTTTATCAGATAGAGAGGGATTAAAAAAGAGTGCAACCAGTATAAACGATATGCTTTATACAAGCCTAGAACAACAAGCAATTAAGACATATAAACAAGAGAACGTATTTAACTATTTAGATACATTTAACGACTTAATTAAAGACAAAGAAAACAACAAGCCTTTAAGTACTGGTATAGATGAGTTAGACGACGCATTAGAGGGAGGATTTTATAAAAAGAATTTAGTTATATTAGGTGCTATAAGTAGTTTAGGAAAAACAACCCTAGCGTTGCAAATAGGCGATAATATCGCACGTACTGGTAAAGACGTTTTAATATTCAGTTTAGAGATGAGTAAAGAGGAATTAATAGCCAAGAGTTTATCACGCAATAGTTATTTAAAAGCATACGATAGGCATTATGTCGCATACGCATTAACAACAAGAGAGATATTAAAAGGTATGGGAACAGATGACGGAATACCTAACAATACAACAAGACAAGAGATATATAAAGAGGCATACGAGGATTATAAAGAAAACATAGCAAGTAATATTTATATAACAGAGTGCGACGATAATATAGACATAAACATAGAAACAATTAACGAAAAGATTAAAAAGCATATTGCTATAACTGGAAATAAACCTTTTGTAATAATAGACTACTTGCAAATAATCCAAAACCACGATAAAGGATTAACAGATAAACAAGTAATAGACAGAATAGTAGCAAGTTTAAAAAGAATAGCAAGAGATAACGACATAACGATATTATTAATAAGTGCATTTAACAGAGCCAGTTATAACCAAGAGAGTAATTTATCATCATTTAGAGATAGTAGCACGATAGAATATACGTCCGACGTTTTAATATCTTTACAACACGAGATTTTAGACGGCGTTATAGATGATAAAACAAAGAAAAACACAAACCAAGAACAACAAAAAGACGAGAGAAACTTAACTCTTAAAGTATTAAAGAACAGAAACGGACGCATAACAGATATTAAAGGCATTAAGTTTTATGCAAAGTATAATTATATGAGATTTTAGGGTACACAAAAAAACCTAGCAACTGGATTAACTCTTTATGAGTTAGTCTTTTTTTAACGTCCCCCCATATCATCAGAAGAACAAGAAACTATAAAAGCAACACCCACCTACCACCTACAAACACACAATTATTTTTTTACGTGAGTTTTTTGGAAAACAACAAATAAAATAATATGCTTTTAAAGGGCATTTTTAGGCGATTTAAGACACGTTTATAAAAATAGGTATATTTATACAAAAAGGATTATAACGTTTAGATACGCTTAAATTAGGTACAAATAACAACGTAATAAAACTTAACAAACTTAACACTATAAAAAAGGTAATTTCGCAACCCATAAAAAGTAATAAATGTAATACCTTAAAAAAGGAAAACCCATTAAATCCCCTATCATAAAAAAAGAATACAATAATCAGACAATAATACGACAGAAAAAAGACAAAAAAACGATAAAAATATGATAATAATATGCAAGAAAAAACCAAGAAATCCGACACTATAAAAAAAGGCATTGTATCAGATGACAAGATTATTCTTTAAGGGTACACAAAAAACCCCACTTTATTAAATGCAAGAATTATGCAAAAATTAGGCAATAATTTAGCAATAAAATAACACGTTAGTACACTGGTACACCGACGTACCGACACACCAAAACACCAACACGCTAGTACACTTTACAAAAAATATATATACGAAAAAACCCTTATAAATAAAGGGTAAAAGTGATAAAGTGATAACATAGTGATAATTAAGTGATAAAAAAGTATTGACAATTAAAAACAATGGGCGTATCATTAAATCATACAGAGGAAACGACCAAGTATTTAAGAGAGGTGTTAAAAATGGATTATGCTTTAACTAATTATCAGATTAAAGACTTATTTTTAAAGGACAATAACTTTAACGTAAATGATTTTGTTTTAGATGATTTTATAAAGAATTTAGACGCGACACCTAGAACAAAAGAAACATACCTAAAAGGCGTTAAAGTGTTTTTACAATGGTGTAATGATAATAACGTATCAGAGGTACAACACGCCACTTTAATACAATACAAAGAGGATTTAATGAAAACTAAAAAAGCAAGTACTATAAGTATGTATATGACGTCATTAAAACAACTATACAAGTATTTAGAAACAAAAGGCATTAAAAATATTGCTAGTAATTTAAAAGGGGCAAAACAAAAACGTAATTATAGTAAAGACCCTTTAACATTAGACCAAGCAAAAGACCTATTAAATAGCATAGACAGAACAACAAAAGAGGGTAAACGTAATTATGCTTTAATACATTTACTTTTAACAACTGGATTAAGAACAATAGAGGTAGAACGTGCAAACGTAGAAGATATACGAAACGTCGCAAACAATAGCGTATTATACGTAATGGGTAAAGGAAAAGACACAAAAGACGAATACGTTAAACTAACATACGAAACACTAAAAGCAATTAACGAGTATTTAGCAACACGTAATATTAAATCAGATAAAGAGCCTTTATTCGTTAGTTATTCAGATAGAACAAACGGACAAAGACTTAAAACACGTAGTATAAGAGATATTATAAAAAAAGCATACCTAAACATAGGTATAACTAGCGATAGAATAACGAGCCACTCTTTAAGACATACGGCTATAACATTGTCTTTAATAGGAGGTACACCTTTACAAGAGGTGCAACAAATGGCTAGACATAGCAATATTAATACAACTATGATATACGCACATAACTTAAAGAGAATAGAGAGCAACGCCGAGCAAAACATACAAACATTATTAAATAGTTAAATCAGATACAAACCGATACATAGCATTTAAAGGAGGTGGGAAAAGATGAGAAAAAGGCTATTAAAAATAAAATGGGAAAACATTTTACTAACGTTATTTATACCACTTGCAATAATCCAGTTTTTAAAAGCAAGTATAGACTTTAAATTAGTTAGTATAGTAATGAGTTTAACATTATACGGAGGCTTTTACATAGTGGTACAGATGACAAGACAAGAGGCTTTATTAAGTGTTAAAGATGAAATAGAGCAACCAATAATTAGTACTTTATTAAATCCTATTATGATTTATATTAAGACACAAAAAAAGAGATTATCAAAACAAGCGATATATAAACGACCAAGCCTATATAATAAGAGCGTGTTTTAAATAATAATAATCTCTAAAAGCATTATAGCATAAATAAGTTATTTTTAAAAGATATGGAGGTAAAAAAATGACAAGAACAATAGCATTAATAAACAACAAAGGGGGCGTCGGAAAAACGACAAGTTGTTTAAATTTAGGTGTTGCGTTAAGTCAAGAGAATAAAAAAGTCTTATTAGTAGATATAGACCCACAAGGCAATTTATCAGACGCTTTTATTAATATTAACCAAGTGCAACACACAATTAAAGACTTGTTAGAGGGTAATATATCAGACGTAAACGAGGTATTAATAAAAGGTGTTAAAGACAATATAGATTTACTACCAAGCAACAACCTATTAAATGGTACAGAGGAAAAACTATTAAATAAGATGAGTAGGGAAACGATATTAAAAAGAATATTAGAGCCTATTAAAAGTAATTATGATTATGTATTAATAGATTGTCCCCCAAGTCTTAATTTACTTGTATTAAATAGTTTAACGGCAAGTAGTGAGGCAATAATACCAATAGCAACAGAATACCACGCTTTAACTGGTACAAATACAATATTACAAACTATACAACAAGTTAAAAACCTATTAAATAGTAGTTTACGATTAAGTGGCGTATTTATTACAAAGTATGACGAGAGAACAAACAACGACAGAGAGATAAAGGACGCAATACAAAACAATTTTAAAGATTTATGCTATAAAACAATAATCCGTACTAACGTCAGAATAAAAGACGCAACAAATAACCATAAAAGCGTTATAGATTTAGACCCAACAAGCAACGGGGCGTTAGACTATAAGGATTTAGCAAAAGAGATTATTAAACAAGAGCAATTATTAGGAGGTGTTTATAATGGGGAAATCCTTTAATGATGACGTATTTACTAACGGCATTAATTTAGATAGTATTAACGGCTTAAATATTAGTAAAGAGGCAATACAAGAAAACAAAGACGCTTTTTCAGATATAGAAAAAGGATTAAAAGAAAAGTTTAGCAACCTAGATATAAACCAAGTAAAAGAGGACATAAAAGCAAGTAAAGATAAAGATAACGAACAAGAGGAAATATCACGCTTGCAAGATGAGATAGCAAGATTAAAAGAAAAAGAGCAACAAAGAGAGAACAAAGAGAAAAAAGACGATAAAGAGCAATACGTTAAAAAGACTATGATATTTAAGCAAGAATATTTAGACATTATTAACGGCATAGCAACAAATACAAATACCCAAGTAAAAGGCGTATTAAACAGAATATTAGAGTTAGGCATTAAAGAGATAGAAAAGCAAGAGGGTAAAGAGGTAATAGATAAAGCATTAAAGAATAGTAAAAAGAAAAAACAAGAAAAAGCAAAAGAATTAATATTTTAGGAGGTAATAGAGTTATGAAAATTTATAATTTAGATGAGGTATGCGAATTATTAAAAATGAATAAACAGACAATTAGAAGATATATCAGAAACGGCAAGTTAAAGGCTAGTAAAGTAGGTACGCATTATATGGTACAAGATGAGGCAATAAAAGAGTTTTTAAAGGACACACAAATACAACCAAAAACAGAAGATAAAGAGGCTTAATTAATGGAAAAAGCAACTATAAAAAATTATGAAATCCTAAAAGAGAATATAAAGAGGAAATTAACGCAAGATGAATACAACCATATTTTAGAGTTAGTCGAGAGTATAGACTTTAAAGGCGATTATGAAAAAAAGTGCTTAACATTGTATTTATCTTATCAGTATTTAAAACAATGTCATTAAAAAAGAGTGTACTAACATACTGGTACACCGACACACTAATTATAAATACTATTACGAATAAAAAAAGGTATAAGGCAACGTCGCAAAACATAAATCCTTATACCTAGATAATAACTTTATCAGATATGACAAAGTCAGACCCTAACAAATGTTAAAGTCAAAAGTATTATACCTTTATTTTAAGATTTTAACAAGAGTTAGGACAAAGTGATACAAAACGGCAATATTAAAGAGCCGTCAGACGCAACGAGAAACAAAAAGACATACAATTATACGTTTAAAGTGCGTAGAATTAACGTTAAATATCTAAAAATGGAGGTAATTATATGAAAAAAGAAACAAGAGGCATATTTAACTATGACGAATTAAACAAACAGATTAAGGATTATTTAACTTATTATGATTTAAAGTTAGATGATTTAGCAATAAGTATAGGTATGACAAAGAGGACATTAAAACGTACTCTTAATAATAAAAGACAATTTTATTTAAGTGAAATGTACCGATTAATAGATACATTAAAGATTAATACAGATGATATAGAAAAGACATTTTTTAATATAGTAAATAAAGATGAGTTATTAAAGGACGTAAAGCCTTTATCAGATACAAAAGAGGTGTAATATATGGAAAAGGAACAATTAAAGGAAATATTAGACGATATTTCATTAGATACAGAGAGAATAGAGAGCCTTAACGACATAATAAGAGAGATAGGGGACGAGTACGCACACAAAGACGTACACCTATCTAACAAGATTTATACTTTAAC